>Ga0209319_1000746_pt1 | contig 35624 bp, 55 predicted proteins | sample RifGroE2_FD_184000 | JGI IMG/M metagenome (GOLD analysis project Ga0209319, IMG submission 184000) | Groundwater microbial communities from Rifle, Colorado - Groundwater E2 (SPAdes) (version 2) | ecosystem: Environmental > Aquatic > Deep subsurface > Groundwater | place: Rifle, Colorado, United...
TATAATTTTAAATCATAAATTTCTGATTCACTTAATGAATTAATAAATTTTTCTATGTTCATTTTTATCGTTTTTTAAACTAATTAAATTTATTTTTCAGTTATTTTTGCATCTTTAAACCGCTCCGGGTCTGAAAGGAGCGAATCATAAGCCATCGTATCTTTACGGTTCAGGTCTTTACCGAAAATCTTACCAAGCTCCTCGGCGGCATCTTTCACGGCATAACTTTTTGCGGCGGGTACGGCTTTCATAACGCTGTCGGCCTGAACTTCATTCCAGTCCATTGCACCTTTACCTTTAGCGGTGTGGATAGGCGCAGCACCTACGCCGTCCTGCCATTCCATTTCATTTGAAATAGGGTTCTGATAGTGTAACCTGACGGTTATAACAGCGGAATTAGCGATTACTTGCACCTGCTTAACTTCGATATTCCATTTGATGAAAATTTTTGTAAGCAGAAACTCCACCTTATCGATAGGCAGGTAATCGGTTTTACTCATCGGGTGTTTTTTCACCCATGTGGAAGGGGGAGTCTGGTTCAGCAGCACATTCAGTGCGTTATCTTTACCGGCAATAGAAAGCTCGCCGGTTTGAATTTCTCTTATTGTCGGGAGGTTGTTCATTCGAAATCCCCCTCTCTTTTTTGGTCGGCCTTGAGCTCCATTTCCTGAGAGTAGAGGTCTTCTTCTTCCTCATCTGAATCCTGAGGGTCTGCAAGGTTACGGACAAGTTCCCTGGAGTGAGCTTTTTTTTCCTTCCCTGTCGGGTCGAAAGCCGTTGCGAGTGTTTCGAATAAGTCGAAAGTTACGGGCGTGTGATGGTTTACGTGTGACATGGCTTTAAGTTTTTGTTTCAGCAAAGTAATGCAAAAAATTTCACACTTGCAAATTTTTGCAAGGTTATTTTTGTTTTTTCAGACTCCCAGAAATAACATCCTCAACAGCCTGGTTGCATTCATCAAGTAGCGGCTTCAGGTGTTTAACCCTGAGTTTTTGCGATTGTCCGGTAAGTCGTTTGGAGACTTGGACGGTCTTGACGTAGTTTGGGATTTTCTTAGTTTTTGCCATATTCGAAAAGTATATAATTATTTTTTTCTGGTTTAAGCTCATGCAGGGCCGGATAGTAAAATTCAGAGTATGCCGCCTCTAACTGATGTAGCGGGATAAGGATTTCTCCTTTATGAAAGTCGTTGTTATTCAACATGAAAGCAAAGTAATGCAAAAAATTTCACACTTGCAAATTATTGCACGAAATAATTAAAAAAAAACCGGAAGGCCACCTAAGCGGCCCCCGGAAAACTACTAACCTAAAACCTCATTTCTTAACTATCTGTATTTCACGTGTATAGCTTTCTCCACATTCTGAGTCTGAGTTTACGAAAGTTTTTTTCTTGCCGAAATGAATAAACCAAAAATGCCGGGACCGTTTCCAGTAGTATATATTTGTTGTCTTATTTTGGTAGGTGAAGTCCTCCCTGGTTACCGAAAGCAAGTTATCAGTAAGCGAAGCAGTCCCCTTCCACAGCCAGCAAGCTCCAAAATCCTGAATTTCCCAAATCTTAACTTCTCCCTGGTTCTCTACCGGTGTGATCTCAGTCGCTTGACTTGAAGTATCCGAAACCACCTGAGTAACCTCAACGGTGCGAATAATCTTTTTTGGCTTCACCTTAAGTGCATTTGCGAGGCTATCGAGCTTCAAGCCGGAAATACTGTCAGTTTGTTTTAAAGTTAAATTAAGAGCCTTATAATGGCTGTTTTCAGACAGCAAGTTATTGACGTTCTCGATTTGCGTGTCCCGGTCTTTTTTGAGGTTGCTGATTTGAGCAATGAGAAACCAAGCAAGCAGCCCCATCCCTGCAATAACAGCGAATAAAATTATTTTTATTTTCATTAGAAATGTGTATTTGAAACCCTGTTTAACCAGCCTTGTAAAAATCCTGCATTCCGGGGCTTTTCTGCTATTTTTCTATAATACAAAATTCTGGCAGTTTTAAAAGCATCGAGAAAATCAGGAAAATTATTGATAGCGTATTTTGAAATAGGCCCTAATTTCCCGTCAGCTTTCACTTTAACAAGCCTTTGAGCTATTCTGATTGAAGTCCCACGTCCTGCATTAACACCAAAATCAAAGATTTGCAAAACAACATCTCCTGAAGTAATGCCTATCAAATTCATAGGTTTCCAGTACTTTTCATAATAGATCGTTTTCGCTCCTTCGATTGTCAAATTCTTAATATCCAACCCCGGAAAAAATCGAGCGGCAATACCGTATTTCGTGCCTACCAGTTTTCCATTTGACCAGTTGCCGGAATCATTCGGGTTGCGCTGAAACCCGCCCTCTGACTTTAGGACAATTTCTATACATTTATTGAAAGCTTCTGGATACATTTATTTAATAAGTTTTAAAAATTCCAAAACCCCAAAACTCTGAATTAGAACCGCTAAAATAGATGCGAGCAATACCATTCCAGCCATTTTCCAACGTAAATATTTTTGTTTTGAATCCCGTAATGCCTGCTTTAATTCGAGAGAGTTTACCCGGCCATTGGTAATGTCCTGCTTTCTGATCATTCGCTCCTGATTTTCAGCAACTACAATAAAATGAGCATTCATAAGATCGGTAAGCCGGCCAAATTTCTCGTCCATCAACTCCCTGTCTTGAGCGTTCATTTAAATGTCTTTAACTTTTTTCAGATACATCTGATAGATAACGGAAGAGAAACCTAAGCCGAAAACAAAACAAAGTCCAGGGATGCCGATGTCCTGCATCCACACGGGAAGTTTTAAAATTAAGGTCTCCACACTGCCACCTTTCATATTTAAAATGATCATGAAGGCAACATTTAAAAGCAGTGTTGTTGATAGCTCCTGAAAGTTATCCCGAAGCCAGAAACCAAGTGAAAATTTTTTTGTCTTTGATTTGCGTCCGCTGAATCGGTTAATGAAAAAAATCAGTATCCCGATTGCATTTAAAATTACGTTTAGTATCATATCCTGAATGTTAAGAAATTAGTCTTATTCGTTTCGTCTGTTGATTTCCAAAGTGAATAACTTGAAGCGTTTACGTTCAGAAATTTTATGCAGTCATTCGCATAGCTCTGAGCACTCTGCATATAACCCGTTGCGATCCGCTCTTTCTCTTTTGCAGTCTCAAAATTCTGCTGTGGGTTATTCGTGAACTGAACCGCTCCCATGTTGGAGTGGAATAAGTCACCTTCCCTGGTTGCCACAGCAAGCCACCAGAATGCGAGGATGGGTTTAAGGCCGTAAAATTGGATAGTTTCTGAGTTCAGTAGGTAAGATTTTCCTGCAAGTAAGTCTAAGTAAATTCCCGCTGTTCTCGCATCTGCCATAAAAGCGAAATACAAAGCGTCACCAAGTAAACCCTTCAGGTTCTCCCGCTGCACCCCGGTTAAGAATGAATTGAACCGGTTAACGTCAAAAGTCGGTGAAATCTGACGGTAATTCCGAACATCGGATATTGTTATGAGGGTAGTTTCAGCCATGATTTTTTAAATGTCTTGTTCATCATTGACCAGCCAAATCTTTATTTGCTCATCAGAAAATCCAAAGCCGTCTTTTAGAAGGCTGGCAGCCTGCTCATAAGTGAGCTCCGCCTTCTTATATTTTCTGGTTATCCTGAAAACCCCCTGAAGTTGCCTACCTGTTAGATTTGTTAGAGTGTCGTTAACTTCCGGCGGTTCTCCTGCTGGTTGCCCTCCTGGCGTCAAAGCTCCCGCACCTATCATTCTGCGGGCGGTTTCTTCAGCAAATCCGTAAATCTCAACAAGGATAGTAATTGCGCTTTCCGGTGTGGTTGTTTTAGCTGCAAGACCTGCAAGTATAGCCATAATCCCATCAACCCCACCTACCGTGCCTTTTAAGGCAGCTTGAGCAGTTTCCCTCGTTTCGATTGATTTCTGCTGAATCTCTTGAGGTGTCAACTGTTCTTTATTCGCGCTAAATTTTTTCGGCTGTATTTGAATTTCTTTAACAGGAAAAACAGCGTAACTCAGAACCTTACTCAGCACCTTCTCAACTTCCTTGCGTTCGGTTTCGGTCTGTGAATTGTAATAGTTGAATGCATCCGCAAATGATTCCTTGTTAAACATCCCTGAAGTTGCTACCCCGTTTAAAATCGGAGGTTGCCGGAATGCTGCGTAGATGTTGAATTTTGCACGCTCGATTTGATTCGTATGAAGAGAGTCAATGTTATTGCGTGAAATCGGAGTGAACCATTTCCAATTAGTAAGATTTTCGGAAGGAATAGCACCAATTACCCGGATACCCCCGGCGTTTTTGCTTCCCATGTCCTCCTTAAGTTCAGTTTTAATGTTGTCTAGTTCGCCTTTATCCGTGATATTTTTCGGATAGCTTAGGATTCCAGCTAATGAGTAGTCGTTCTGAATGCTTGAAAGCGAGTAGAGTTTCGATTCAGCTTCAAATTGTGCATCGTCAAGAACGCTATCCCACAAACAGGTGCAATAGTAATCTTTCAGGTTCGGAATCCAGTAGAAAATTTGGCCCTTGTATTTTGAAATATCCCCACACTGCTTAATTTCAGCAAGCACCTGATCAGGGTTAAACGGCTGGTACTCGATCTCTTCTTTCCTGCGATTCCTTCTGGCCCAGTCAGGGTTAACGACATAGCGTTTCAAGTCTTTGCTCCAACGCACAAACTCGAAGTTTACCGGGGTAATCTCTGTGATTTGACCAAGTAAGTTATAGTTGAAGTGTAAAGCAAAGCCCCTGAACATTGAACGGGAATCTGCTATATGCCGGATAATATCCCAAAGTGTCTGCTCTTCTGAATTAACGACGGTGTCCATCCCCGCGAACCCCTCGCCTGAAATAAATGCCGATAGCGTGCCGATAGCTGAAGACGTGGTTCCAGAACGGGCTGCAATAGACTTGACTTTATTCGGGTAAAGGTTATCCCTGTCATAAGGGATTATCCTGTCAGCAGGAAAAGCGATATTAACATACAGGCGTTCTACGAATAGGGTGCGCTGGATAGAATTAACGGCGATTTTATAACCGCCGCTCTCTTCCTGTGTCAATATCGTGGGGCCGTTGTTCATTATTTTTTCTTAACTCCGAAATAATACAGGAAGTTTTTTTCAGGGACTAAATTACTGACAGCAGCAGGAACAGGAATCCCCTGAACAAGTAACACCTGTTCGTTATTGATTGCAGCCCTAACGGTGCGAACGGGAACAAAACCGGAAGCGGCCTTTAATTCAACTTCAAGTTCTGCAAGTTCTTTAATTTGCGCTTCAGTAAGTTTCGTTTCGGAAAGTTCAAGAAATTTTAATCCGGTGTAGCGGTCATACTTTACGTTTTCTACCGGAAGCTTTTCCAGTTGTTTTGCTTTTTGCGCTGGTTTCGGCTGGTTTGCCGGCTGTGATGTTTTGTTTTTCGGTTGAGCCATTTCGATGTTTTTTTATTTGTTTTTGAACATGTAAAGGCAGCGAGTCAAATTCAACCCGCTGGCTTTTATGGTAATAAAAGTAAGTTTTCATCTGGGCAAGCCGTTAAGGAGCCAGAAGTGTCAGAATATCAAAGGTGCTTTCAATCAACTGTGGCGGATCGATCTCAGGCGGGTCATTCTCAGGCGTTTTGATAACGATCTGGAAACTTCCCCCGGTATCGGCATCCCCAGGCATCATCTGGAAGTCACTCATGCGAAGTCCTACCCTGCGGCCATACATCATTGATTTTCCGTTAACCAGCGGGACCAATACCACGACTTTCTGAAACCTCAGTTTCTTAGCGGTGTTAACGCTAAGTTGAGTAGCATCCACAATTCGCATGTCGAGTGAGTGATCAAACCCGTCAATGGCAGATACACCCCGAAATGGACTCGAAGGTATGATTTGCGCAGAACCTTTTGAAGATTCAAACTTGTAGGCGTATGTTCCGGTATCGAGGGTTATTGTTTCAATTTCTTTAGAAACAGCATCCTCAGTAATAGCTCCTGCGTCCAAGTCATCTTTATTTATCAGCAGGGCATAGTTTCCTATTCCCCCCTGTACGATAGCGTCGCCGTCAAAGGCGACTCCCCTATCTATTTTAACGTTTGTGCTCATGGCAGTAATTTAGTATTTTAAATAGTATCGTACATTACTGAAATAACAGGTATCCCCGGTTTCCCCGTCACCCCAAAGTCTGTAATACTTATAACGAGGTGGTGTCTGGTACAACTCATGATTGACAGCAGTAGAACCTGTTACAGATACGGTGTCAATCGGATACCAGGCAGAAGTATTGTAACAGCCTTGCAGAACCACCGTAGCGGTGTCGTGCGTAGTAGTGAACACAAACCCGGCAACTCCCTGATAAATACTGGCATCTTTCGAGCCGGTAAAATACACATTTTCATTGCCGTGCGTGGTGTCCGCTACGAAGACCTGGTTTGCAGCCTGCGACCACCCGGAGGCGGTCACAAGAGCAAGACATAAGATCAGGATCAGGTTTTTCATCTTTTGTAAATAAATACTTTATACCTAAAATAAGCAGTATCAGCAACCTCGTAAGCCCGTTTATATAGTCGGTACTTTAAATAAGTTGCGGGACTTGCTGATAATTGATACTTCGTATAAACAGCAGATGCACCCTGAATATGAGTTGTAGTGCTGATAGTCTTATAAGAAACCCAGGCATCGTTTGACCCCTGGAAATCGACATATACAGTGTCATTCTGCGCTTTCCCTTTAACGTCAAAATCGAACGTGATAAATCCGTTATAAGGAACAGAAACTGTTGAAGTTGTTATAGCAGTATCGCCGTTAATCGTATCAGCAGCGAAAGTCTGAAATCCCTGTTGTGCGCTTGCGGTCATAGCTACTACGACCAAGAAAGCTAAAATTATAAATTTTTTCATGATTATGCAGGTGTATAAAGTAACAGTTCTTCAGCAACGCGGTAGTTGGCATCAGCTTTGTAATCCAGTCTTAAAAACCAAAGACGGGAATTGTTGGCCACTTTGTCAACGACTACGCTTTCGGCTTCGGGATCAACCCAAACTCCCAGGTTCAGGTTTGAATCTTCGCCGGCAGTAACTTTCGCACCGATGATATGGTGACGGGTTAAGCCCTGGAAGTGCTTGATTCTTTTTTGCTGATACATGGTCTCCATGTTCATCCCGAAAACTCCGACAAAAGCTTCTTTGAGCTTAGTGTTCCCAGCTTGCATTGTCTTCCAGTCGGTTGTGTTCACGTGAAGAACAAAGTCAGGATCGTCAATGAACTTATCAGGGATTGCAGCCCAGCAAGCGGCCAAAATGTCAACAAAGCTCTGGTCTGTGATGTTTCCGGCCGGAGTGGGTTTGATAACGTTTGCGTCAAGAATGGCCCTTGTGATAATCCCGTTGAACTTATTCAAAGGGTCAGCGGCTGCAAGAAGCAGATCACCCTGCCAGAACAGTTTCGCCATTTGCGTTCCAATTCCGTTTTTATACAAGTCAAGGATTGCATTCAAAAGTTGAGCATTTAGCTCAAGGTTCGTGAAGTCGCCGACAGATTTCCAAATCTGCCAAACATCGTGAAATGTAGTCGGAAGGAATGTCTCGTAAACCGTCATCGGGTGAACAACAAGCTCCCTTTCGGCATAAGTTGTTGTCGCAGTAACTCCTGCGGGGGCCCCCACCTGATAGTCGCCTATCGGGTCGGCAGTCTGGCTCAACCTGGGAAGAGCTTTTTTCGTAGAAATGTCAGTATGCAGTTTAGCTGCTCCTTTACTGGTAACCTCGTTACCAACGCCGGTTACAAGGTAAAGGTTCTCCAGAACCTCACCATTGTAATTTGTATTTGAAAGTGTCAAGCTCATGGCCTATGCTTTTCTGGATTCGTTAATTGCTTTGAAAATTCCGTCAGTCACTTCTTTGACTTTGGAATGAGGGTCGGGCACTTCTGCTTTTCCGGCTGTCACAGTACCTTTTACAGGTTTGTGAGTGCTGGAAATTTTTCCAAGTGCTTCAGTAAATTCAGCCCTTACTGCATCCACGGCAGCAGTTACAAGGGGAGCGACAGCTGCAACAATAGCCGCAACTTCTGCATTTGCAGCAGGTGCAGGTTCAGCAGCTTTTTCAGCTACCTCGGTGATTACTCCACCGGCTACGCTGATCTTGCGACCGTCAGCCAGTTCATAGGTTCCATCTTCTAAGGTCATTGCTCCCAAAGGGGCAACCTCCACGCCCGTAGCAGGTTCGGATGCGTTAATCAAAACGCTCTTGCCGTCCTTCAGGGCTAACACATTCATGACATCGAGTTTTTTCCCTTTGTCTTTTGAAAAAATGTTCATCTTTTCTTTTAATTTAGTTATTAATAAATCACTTACTTTTCCTTGTGCCGTTTCCAAAAGGACGGAGGCGGCTATCTTTGTACCGGATGAAACGATCCGGTCAACAAATCCATATTCAAGAGCTTCGACAGGGCTGAGCCAGTCAGAAGCTTTCATTAAATCTTTAATTTTCTGGTCTTCAAGTCCGGTGGATTCACGGTAAATCTTGACCATTAGTGCATCGGTCTTCATAAGATCGGAAGCGGCTTTCTGCATATCAAACACATTCCCGGTCTGTTCTTTCCACCCGTTGTGAACTAAGAAAAGAGCGTTATCAGAAATTGATCTTTCGTCACAAGCAACAGAAATAACAGTACCTGCGCTTGCGGTAAGTCCTACGATATTAGCTGTTGTGTGTTGTGGATGAGACCGGATAAGAGAATGAATGGAGATTGCTGTTGCCAGGTCTCCACCTAAAGTTGAGATGTCAAATTGGACGGGTTCGGATTTATTAGCGTTAAGGAATGATCTAACACCTTCTAAAGTGATTTCCTCCCCAACCGTTCCAAAAAGCTCCAGAATTTTCATGAAGCGAAATTAAAACGCTTTCAGGTAGGGAACAAATCGGGTTGTAATGATTGCAGTTATTAAATCCCGTATTTTGTCGCCAAATAATTATAAATTGCTGTTTCATCCCCTGAGATGTCTGCAATTTTTCTCAGGATTATTTCCTTAACTTGTATATTTGCAAATGCAGAGGCATTAAACCTTGCTCCCAAAATAAAACCAGCCATATTTGATGCCCCAGTGAACGTCTGTAAGGGGCCAGTACCAATCTGCATATGTCCTCCCGCTCCATTGAATAAAATACGTAATACTCCATAATTATTTAAAGTCCAGACGAAAGTTTTAACAGTACCGCCACAATACTCACTTATTTTATTAGCTATATTAAATTGGTATATTTCACCTCGATCCAATGCTCCGCCATCAAAAAATATATCATTTAGCGTCCAAGTAAGTTGTTTCATAACAATAAAAATCTCACAAGGCTGATTCCAAGTGAAATTAACAGCTCTTAAGTAATTATCTACCCCATCAAATAAAATCCCGTCAACATCTACCCATTTAGGCTGATTGGTTCCGGTTGCCTGAATAAGATCATGACCACTGCCTAATTTATCATTCCATCTGCTTACAAAATCAGAACCGTCTTTCGTTATTGTTGTGAGATCATCTGACAAATACCACCCTACTGTGTTACCATCTTCTAAAATAGCGGGGTAACCTCCCTCAGTAGTAATACTTTCAGTAGCAGTATAACCTGAATAGAACGTATCTTTTATTGCCCTGACTTTCACATAATAAATCTGACTTGAATCCAGTCCGGTAAATATTTTAAACTCTGTTCCGGCTGCTAAGGTTTCGGGTATCCATGTGACCTGATCCTCTGAATACTCAATAACTATTCCGGTCTCATCCGTACTTCCATTAATCCAATCTGCCCGGAATCCGTCTGCTGTAGCTGCTGAAAGTAAGAGGTCTGAACAAGAACCGTTCGGGAAGATGCTGTTATCCACATTTGAACTAAAGGCGATAACTTCATTGCCTGCTAAGTCTTGTAAGGGATTGCTTCCGGGAACGTAAGCGATTTGATCAGTATCTGAATAAAGTATCTCAGATGTAAAAGTCAAAGTAACAACCGCTCCTGTTACATCCACCCCGGTTACACTTTGAGCGTAAACGAAATCAACAAAGTCAGGAACAGAAGCCTCGTTAAGAGCCTTATCAAAAGTCAAAGCAAGCGTAAAGTTATCAGTAAGAATAGCAGAAACTAAAACAGGCGGCGTAATCTCTGCCTGTGTTAAAACAAACTTCCACGTGTTGGCAGGAGTGACCACGAAAGTCACCTTACCTAAGATCGTAACAACAAACTTCCACGTATTCGAAACTGCTATTTTAAGACTGTTATCCATTAGTCACGTCTTGAAGCACAACCAAGTCACCCCGGTAAATCGTGTATGAATCCTCAATTATATCGCAATCCCATACATATGTATCCGCTGCGATGTCCGCAATAAAGTCGAAAGTGATCTCGTTACTACTCACCCCTCCGATAATCATTTCAGTTCCACTGTTCAAAGTTTTTACAGACACAGCACTGTCCTGTCCTTTTTTCTTAATCTCACATTTAAGGGTTTTCCCGGCAAGGCTGTAAGCTGCCCCCGTGTCATTGCGGGTAACAACGAATTTATAATCAAATTTCGAGTTTCGTAAAATTTTTGCATCCAATATGGCTGCCCTGCTTAAGTCTTCCATTGTATCGTTTTTTAAGATATAAAATCGTTAAATATTGTCCGTTCACTTACTGCGAAAATGTTCTTTAAAGCCTCCACCACATCCTGAGTGTTTTTACAATTCTCAAGTCCTAAAGCAAGATCCCTAAGTTCACAGGCTGCCTTCTTCTGATCCATCAGTGCCAGTTTGCAAAATTTCTGCCTTATCTTCAGGTACTGATCCCGCTTCATAACACCCCCACATTTTTAGTGTTATTATAATCCGTCATTCCTGTAACGATGTCCCCAACTTTCACCACTATCGGGGTGCGCCTGAATTCCGCTGCGACCTCTGATTGTAGATTCTGCGTGCTTACTTCGCCCCCTTCTGCCAAGTGTGCTGCCGGGCGACCCGTCCAACTTCTACCGCCAAACTGTTCATTGATTGCAGATAATGCTGCGATCTCTGCCGTTGCGTCTTTTTTCATCACGAACATAGCCTCCCCTCGTTCAGCTTCAAACCGTGAACCGTCACTGCCTATGAAGTGAGTACCACCTTGCGAGTGTGGAAGTCCTCCGATAATTGCCCCGCCTTCCGCTAAACTCGGCTCAAATCTTTTCGCAGCTATTGCAGTAGTCCCCGCGGCTCCTAATATCCCGATTGCAATTCCAAGGGGTGTGACAATTCCGGCTTTTAGGACTGCTAAAATGGTTGCGATAGAGCTATCAACTATTGCCTTTATTTTATCCTGAGTAAACTGTTTTTTCTTGAGTTCCAGTTCTTTTCTCGCGTAACGTCTGTTGATCGCATCCTGCATGGCTTTATTACCTTCATAGAGATCAAGCTCTTTCTGCTTGTTTGCCTCCAGGTTGTTGAAAGCTTTCTGTTGTCCTGCAATTATAAGATTAGTAAGCCCTGATGCCGCCTGACCGATAGCAATAAAACCCTCCTTAGTCCCCTCAACTTCATCCCAATTAATTGTTGCAATCTTTGCAAAGGCATCCTGCATAATCGTTATTCTCGCATCTGCCATGTCTTGCGTCGCATCGATTATTCTCTGCATATCTGACAGGGCTTGATCTAAATCTTCTTGTCGTAAATCACGTAGAAATTTATTTCTTTCAATAATTCCTTCAGCTCTTTTTATGTCCTGTTCTTCAGAAGTTTTCATACCATCCTCGAAATTATCGAACATCATATCATCTAAGTTGATAACCTCCTCCACAGCTTCCAGGTTCAAAATAGATATTTGACTTTCAATCCTTCGCCTTTCTTCCAGTCCTTCGGCTTTCTTAGAAATCAGATTTGCCTCTGCCTCTGCCACAGCATCTAAAAATTCTTTTTCTTCACCGTTAATTTTCAGATTCAATTTAGCGGCTTCAAGCCTCATTGTTGCAAGTGCTTCTTCACGTGTAACCAAATCAATGATTTCCTTTTTAGCTGCCTCAAGTAAAACTAATCTTTGAGCCTCTGAATTCAAATCCTTTCTTTTTGATTGCAGAATTTTTTCAGCTACTGAAACACGGGTTTTTTCACGGTCAACAATCATTGCCCTCTCTCTCTTATCAATAGCAGCCTGAATGTCCGATAACTTTATCGACATTGCAATATTTTTCTTAGTGTCCTCAACTATCCCTTTCAATGCACCATTCACACTTTCAACAGCATTTTTCATCTTATCAAAACTATCCGTAACCCCGGTAACGGCCTGAACGCCCCCTTCGGCAAGTTCTTTGAACCCCTCTTTGAAGTCACCTTTTAATATTTTCACTATCGCTTTCCCCATTACTCCGAAAGCCTCAAAGCGATTAATCAGATTTTCTTTTATCAGGTTACCGAGCTTCTCGATGCTTTCACGTGGTTTACTAACCACATCGAATATTATCTCGCCAACTTTCTCTACCACGTTCATAAGGGCTTCCCAAATTCCTTTAGCGATGTTGGTTACTTTATTCAGTCGGTTTTGACCCTCCTCAGAACCTTTGAAATACTTCATTAACGCACCTAATGCCAAGCCGATTGCAGCGATAACCATTCCGATAGGAGTAGCAATGAAAGCTAATGACGCCTTAGTCATACCTACAATCCCGTTAATCACTCCACCGATAGGGCCGGGAATATTCTTTAGAGCATCGCCATAACCACCGATGCCAATCTTTTGCTTTGTCAGTCCGTCAACATTTTCTTTGATAATTGCATTATGCTGATCGAGTGTTTTGTTAATTTCATTAACCCGCTTTCGCCCTTCGGCGGTGTTCAGATTAAGTTTATTTCTTTCGTCTGTCAATGTTTTCACAGCAGCCCGAAGTTCATTCAGGCTCCCCTTTTCTGCGCTCATTGACTGAATAGTAGTTTTTCTTTCAGCATTCGCCTTCCCCGTTATAACCTGACTTTCCGTAAGTTTCTTATTATACTCCTCCCAACTGATAACCCCCGCTTTCAAGTTCTCTTTCAGTGCAACCTGTTTCGTTTTCTGAACCTCAACAACGTCATTGAGCTTGACAACGTTCTGAATCGCCGCGTCAACATCATACTGGATTTCTACTATGACCACCTTATCTGCCATAACTCAAAAGTTTTACGTTTGTCTTCCTGCCAGGAATGAAGTTTGAAATCTCAAGTACCAGGAATGAAGTTTTAAAGTAATCTACAAATATCAACTGATCCTCAGACCAGCTCAAGACGTCCAGCTTACTCAAATTGAACTCTGATTTCAACGCTCGCACACGATACAGGCAGTTAAACCAGTTAGCGTAGTAACTCGAAGCCAATTCACCCCAGCTTAACCCCCCGAATTTAAGAGCGGAACCGGACACGGCAAACAACCTGATGTTAATAACTTGCTCCGGTTTGCGGGTTGTATCAGAATAAACAGGTACATGAGCGCAAATCCCGGCGGTGAAAGTCACGTCGTTACTTGCTCCGAATTTTAAAACAAGGTAGTCGCCTTCATCTTGCAGACTTTCATTGTCAGTAGCGAATGAACTCCATCCCAGCTCAGGATTAACAGTCAGATCATTCGTGTATTTTAGCCAGTTCTTTTTTGCCAATCCGGGAAAAGAACTTGTGATCTGCTCTGAACCTTGCACGAATTTATCAGACCAGTCCACAGCGTTCATCTTGTTAAGACCTGCCAGGTTTCCAAATTCGAAAGTCTTCGCATACGCCCCGATAACCTGGAACTGATTTCCGGTAACGCAAAACAGCCTGAATAAATCTAAGTAAGTGAGTTCTGAGGGCAGGTTATCGAATGCTTTTATTTTGTATCCGAGAAACGGATTCCCTGAAAGGTCTCCATCCTTATCTGAAATCAGGGTATAGAGCAGTGCGTCAATAGTCACTTCCCCCGTGCCTATCAAACTTAAAGTGACGGTCATCCCTGCTGCGCTGTAAAACTCCGCTGTTGAAAAATCCACATCCTGAGTGCCAATAGCCAGGGGGAAGCGGCTTTCTGAAATGTTGGTTGCCGTCACATCATCGGTTGCAGTTATAGCCAGCACCACGGCAGCGTCACTTGTTACACTCCCCCGGAGCCGGAATTTCGTTTTTACAGCAGCTATCCCGATGCTGCCTGAAACAACCGTCAAGTCAGCGTGTGCAAAGTCATTCGTGTCAAGGCCCGTTATTGCCAGTGTGCCAACCGGGTTAAAAGTATCTGCGAAGGTTTTCTGGTATGAAGTGAAGAAGAACTGCTGATGCCACCCGGAGAACGCAAGGTCAAGAGCGGAGGGAGTGTAAGTGTAACCCTGAGCGACTACTGCCCTACTTAGTAACCCGTTGGCATAGAAAGAAGGGCGTGAATACTTGCATCGGGCATCCCCCGTTGTCTGATCTGTATTTATTTTAAGTGCGTTTTCATGCAAACAAACTTTATTCCATATCCAACAGGTAGTAATATCTGCGGTATCGAGTGCGTCAATGGCGGCTGTGGTTAAGATCGTGTCTTTGTCATCCCAGCTCAGAACGGATAGTTTCACATCCAATGCCTTAAACAAGTCAGCACTCGAATCTTGAACTTGCAGGGAAAAGCCGGAGCGGGAGGACCCCTCGACAAACCCATTGCCCTGAAAATATTTAAACACGTCTTCAACTGTGACGGCAAACAACTTATCCAGGCTCCGGGAGTCGCTACCTACACTTGCAGGGCTTTCCAGTATCCGGCTATTCTCAGAAGTTGCAGGAACCTGAAACTTATTTGTTATGTCAAGAAATCTGGCAGTCGGGTTGTTAACGTCAATACTTTTACGGGTTATAGCCGGGAGGCTGTTACCAAGTTCTATTGTCTGTCCGTTTACTTTTACTTCCATGTTTTAATATCCGTCAAAACCAAACTCAAAGTTACTGAGTACCTCCCGTCCATTAACCTGTATTTGAATCCGCCAGGTTCAGGAGCGTACCTTTCAACCGTGCCCGCCTTGAGTAACCGGGTGACGTAACGATTTTCCATAATCTGCCCGACAATAACCAAATCTGATTTGCTCAAATCGTCTGCTGTGAGTGTTATTCCTTGTCCTACCCTGCTCACTAAGCTCTGAATCCTTGCAGAATCCTCCGTGTTGATCTGTTCCGAATCTACCCTGGTAGCCAGTTCGGCATCGTAAAACATATACAGGTATTCTGAGCCGTCACGACCCATCCAACGGATGAGGTATTCGTAAGTTTCATAAGCGGAGTCCGTTATGCTTTTTGGTCGGATTAACTCGAAAATTTTGCTCATGATAAAGCATATCTTATAACTATCATCCCTGTCGCAGCATTGAAAGAAGCTGAATCAAAACGACCTCCTGTTGTCCGATATAAACTAACATTTACTGAATCAATAATTATCATCCCGCCAAGCTCTCCGCCTATTCCTACCCCCTCAAGAGAATATAAGGCACTACCTGAATTATTCAATATCACCGCTTTTACATCTGCAATGTTATCCCATAACCCTGCCGCCAGCCCATGAGCCACCGCCTTCGTGTCAGTCGTATCCATATTCCACCCGGTAAAAGTCAGTATCTTTGTTATCAACCCCCCGTCCTTCGCCTGAAGATTTGCCGGGGTTATGAAGTGAGTAGTATCCGTTCCCGTGAGCGTCTCAGCATCCGTCGCAGCTTTAAACGCAAGTGAAGCAGGTGTTAATATCTTTGCATTCTCAACCGCTGCCAACACTTCTGCTTCAGACGCAACCGTGATAGTATTATAAATAGCACGAACAAACGGATAAGCAATTTGTTTTTTCCATACTTCAAAAAGGATAGTCGATGCGGCTGTAAGATTACTCGTCAGAGGAGTCACATCTGTTGCTGATGAGAAAGTAATCGTTTGTCCTGCTGTTTTCGTGACATATAAATACTTATGTTCACCATCCGAAAGACCTGTTAAAGTTATTAACAATGACCCCCCCGTGCGGGTAAGGTTTATCCTGTCCTTTCCCGTGAAGTCGCAAGTGATAGCACTTACCGAGCTACTCTGCGTACCGACGACATCTTCTCTAAAGACGAGATTGTCCGCAAGTTCGGTGTTTAACATCGCTGTTAAGTCAGCATTACTGACCGTCGGAACGTTCTGCGCTACTATGTTTGTCTTTACTGTTGTCCTGTTGCTCATTTGTTTAAGATATTAAGAAGTCCGGGGTTGCAAAATCCGGGGTTGCAAAGTCATAAACTGCATTTATATATAAAGAAAAATCAATATAAACCGTCGAATCTGCTACACTTGCAGCCGACGGCCACTGCCAAATAAAGTACCCGTTTACATCTGTTTCGATAATTCCCAGCGTGCTATCCGTGATAACCTCCCTGTTGTTATTCAGTTCATTATACGCGAGCTCTGACTCACTTCCAGGTGCGCCTGCTTTGATAGCGGCGCAAATTGCACCTGGGTAACTCAAATAGAGTTTAGGGATGTCGAATTGATTCAACACCGTACTTTCTGAAGGTGCGTCGATAGCATACAGCATAATGAAAAGCTTGCCATCAACAAGAGTAAAGGCGTTTGAACTTCCTGAATAAACCTCCCTGTATTGGATTTCAAACTCGGTAGTGCTTTCCGACACGTGACTTTCAACAATTACACCCCGTTGGCTGTTGAGTTCATTGCAGATGCTCACGTCTATAATAATGTTACCTGCTGAATCGCCGTCGGATTCGAGGGAGAAGGGAAGGATGTTAAGTTCAGGAATTGTCGGGTTCACACATTGAAGCTCAACATAATAATTTTTTTTGTAATTTAAATACCCCACTCCTCCGCTTTCGATATACGGAGTGTCAACTGTTATCTCACCGGCTGCTACTGTCAGCACTTTGAACAAACCGTCATAGGTCATATTAGTTGCGGGAGAATAGAGATAAATAACGTCACCTGGTAGGACGACCCCGGATAAGTCTCCGGCGTGAGTAATCTTTGCTTTGTCACCAACTCCTGCCACAACCGTAGCTACTGCCAGGTCTTCACGCTTGAAAACAACCTCGCACTTCTGGAACCCTGCGAAAAATTTCGAGGTTCCTGAACCGACTGGATTGGTTGTAAGTGTTAAAGCCATTATTTAAATACTATTCTAACATTATCTTTCGTGAACCCTTTATCTCTGTCAATATAATCTATGACAGCATTTTTTTTCAAGTCATCTATTTTATTAATAAATTCTTGAATCTTTTTGATATAAACAGATCTTAATTTTTCTAATTCTTTGCAATTTTTACATTCAAATTGTTCTTTCATTTTTTTTTAAGTTAGTTAAATTTAAAGATATATTAAATTACTCCCATTTCAAAACCTCCGCTGCTACTTCATCAGGTAGCTCTTTTATTAGATTTTCCAGCATCTCATCAACTAAGGAGTCAAGTTGAATGCCTTTGCTTTTGTCACGGAAAATACGTGAACCCTTATTTGCAATTCCATAAGCAGCGGCATAAGGATTGACGCCCCTATTTTTAGCCCATCCTGATTTATCTAAAATAAAACCTAAACTCTTATAATCTTGCGGATGCGTCCACGGTTTAGAACCCTGATCTAAGTAATACAGGTAGTCATTGCCCATCAGCTTATTGCCTTTCACCTCAAGACTTGCTGAAGCTCCCCCGGTATTGTCAATGCCTTTAGCTGCGAGGGTGTCGCTAATCCTTGCCTTAAGCAGGTTTAAATGCCTCGCTGTTAGTTTCTCATAACTCATAGCTCATAGTCGAATGAATAGATTTCAGTATCCCAGCTTATAAGTTCAGTATCCCACCTATATACAGGAACCACGTCGATAGTCGGGTCGTAATCATAATACCTTTTCACTGTCGGAGCGGCTGTCTGCATTTTAATAGAGTAAGCCATATCCTTGTGAGGCTTAACATCCGACTCCTTACAAAATACAGGGGTGTTGTAAAACCTAAATGAACCGTCATAGAACTCGACTAAAAAGCACCACCCGTACATGCTTGTTTTAAGTTGGTTTAGAATGTCGAGATTTATGAGGCTAAGTTCAAGCAGCAGGAAAGAAAGGCTGTGTTCCTGAGTTAACTTTCCCGACTTGCCTATCTTTAAAGTTGTCTCATACTCAGGTCTTTGTAAGTTTTCGATTAACACCTGAGACCCTGGACTGGTAAGGTCAGTTATTGCCGACGAGTTTAGCGGGTCATAAAATCGAAATGTTATGTCCTTGTTCTCATATAGAGTGATCCGTTTAACTCCGGCTTGGTACATTTTATAATGCTTTAGTAAACACGTGATACCACCAATCAGTCCCATCTGAATAAACCCGGTACACAAGGGCCGTCCCGTTAGTATCTTTGATAAAGAACTGATAACCTGCACCCGCCGTGCTTGCTGTCAATCCGCTTGCAGAATTTAATTCTGTTGCCGTAGGCGTCGCATCGGTTAAGGCTGCTGTGACGTGAAGGGTTTTTAACTGTCCTGCTGCAACAACATTCCCAGTGCCGGTGACTTTGAATTTTTCAGTTGTCTTTATAAGCAACATAAGCGTATCGCAATTTGAAGACACTCCATAATAAGGAATTGACCGTAATCCCGAAGTCTGCGAATGTGTTCCAGGTGCATCAGCCCCGGATGTTACATTTACACAAGCTGAAGCATTTATCCCGGATGTAGAGTTATAACTTCCGTAAGCCCCTGTATCTGCTGTCAGGTTGAAAGTTCCGTAAGCATCTTTATTGTAAGTTATGTTATATGATGCGTGTGCTGCCTGTCCGTAAGTTTTAGTATATATACCATAGCGACCCACCGATGTCCCAGCATAGCTTGAGTTGACAACCAGCGCAACGGAATCTGAAGAGTTGATCTCAGCTCGTTTAATAAAAAATTTCCCTCCGCCTGTAATAGTGCTAACCTCCGTAGCTCCGTTTCTAAATCTAATTAATTTCTCTGTATATGATAAATCAGCCCTATTAGTGCCTCCATCACTCTTATACCCAATTAACGCGATAGCTGCATTACTTCCCATTGTTGTCCCTGAATAGCCGGTAAGGCTTAATGCACTTATTATCGGGGAATTTTTTGAAAAACCAGTTAAATTAAGACCACCAGATGTTGAACTATTGCCGGAAATTAACCCTATCGTATTAGTCGTGATTTGCGCACTGAACACGGATGAATAATCTGGTACTGTTACATCTAAATCATGTAATTGCCAAGCTGGAATAACTGATCCGCTTGATGAAATAATTCCGTACCCGGTAAAAACAGGATTATACCTGCTTAAATTTCTTTCCCCCGTCCCATCACCCAAATAAAGCGAATCCCCGGAAACTCTCATCCAAGCCATAGCGTCACGGGATGAGTTGGTAATGTCCACCCTCGTACCCTTAACTTGAAGGGTATCCATCTTAGCTGTGGACTTTGAAGACTTGTAAATGAACTGAGCCTGAAGACTTAACCCCATCCCGGCTATAACTGCTAAAATCAGAATTTTTCTCATATCTTGAATATTTGTTTAAACTTCTATTAGTGCCACATAACTAAAATTCCCGGCACTACCTACATTAATAGTGAACCCGTTTGCATCCTGAGCCGCTATCTCGATTCCTAACCCTTCATTATCAATTATCACAAGAGCTGCATCGGCTGTAAATTCAGAGCTGTATAAAATAACCTGGTACGGTGCTCCCGTTGCAGCTACATCTTTTGCAGCTCTAAGTAAACTCGCAGGGGTGACTATCGAGGCTTCTAAATCAGCTACCCTGGTGAATAGCTCCGTCAGGTCGGCAACTATCGCAAGGCCTCCAACTCTTATTTTACTTCCTGATCCGTCATTCGCCGCTGCACCCATCGCAGCCGTTAAAAATGTTTGTGCCATGTTTTAAAATGTTACGACTTCGTTATAATTAACCGACATCTCAAGAGCCACCCCCGTCAAGTTGGAAGTGAACACGTGAAACATTGGCGTTACTTTATATTTTTGATTATTGCCTGTTAATCGGATAGGAAGCTCTTGATAAAGCCTTGCTGCCACCCTGTCAGCATACACTTCCATGCTTACCCGGATGTCCTCAGACTGTGAGTCGGTGTTCTCTACTGAATCCAGACTCAAAAAGGAAATCAAAATCCGGGAATCCTTAAGTACGTTATTATTTTTCTGAATGCTACCCTCCCTGGGGAGTTCATTGTCGAGAATGATAAGAGGGAAATCCGTGACCCCGGCAAGAAACGCCTGCACGTTGGCCGAAAATTTGGAAGATAGGGTGAAAGTGGCATCCGGGTATAACTCGTTAACAATCGTGCTGATGTCGGTTATCAAACTCATTTCTTTCGCCCTTGTTTTGCCTTAAGCTCCATGAACTTTTGCTCAAAATTAGATTTTTCTAAATTAGAAAGCAAAATTTTTGTGCAAAAACTATCATCACTCTCAAGAATCTTTTCATAATCCGCACTCAATAGACTACTCAGGGTTTGAATTTCTAAGTAATTTGAGTACGTGTTGAGCCTTTCCACGCCCGCAGCTTTCTTAAGTTCTCCATCTTTATCAAACCCGGAAGCCAACTTAAATAACGTTGCCCGCTTTTTTTGCCAGCCTTGTAGTTCTGAAAGAAAAAAAAACCGGCAGGCAAAACCAACTCGAAAGGCTGTTCCAAGTACGATGCCTCCAAAACAGCAACCTGATCGCTATTATTACTTCGTGCCTGAGCAACAGCCAGGCAAAACACAAGTAACTCATAACCCGTCTTCCCGGAATTTTCCACCTGGTGGCGTTGACCGACGGTATCAATAAGTTTCGTGTAGTCAAAATTTTTAGGCCGGGGCAGTTTGGTTATGTCAGGAATGGTTCCGATAGCGGCTTCAACTACTGAGGAGGTGACTGCGAAAAATGCTGAGTTTAGATCCGCTCCGGTTTGCCAGGCGATATACTTAACTGTTGTAAGGCCTTCGATTTTTGACAGTTCAAGAAACTCCGCTGTGTTGAGTTCTGAAATGGATTTGATTTTGTAGCTTTTTTCAGCAATTTTTATAGGTATCATTTTCTTTAGGTTTTCGGGCTGGCCTGCCCTTTTTTTTATTTTTTTTTTATTATAACGGTCGGATGCTTCGGCGGTAAAATCTCAACCCGTAAGTCACGGGGTCAAAAATATGGTCGTCTTTGTCTTCCGGTTCATTGAGTGACTTACCTGTTGATTTATCGACTGCCCATTTATGGTTCGAAAATTCGTTGATAGCATTCTTTGAGTCTTCATGCAGAAATATTTCAAACTCCATCAACCTTTCAAGACCATCTATTTTCGAACCCTCGCCCTTAGTCGATCCTAAAACGGAAATACCTGCCATCTCTAACTCAAATTTCTTATCCCTCCGAGCCGAATCGCAGATAACAAAAGAATTCTCAGGGTTTACTTTTAAAATATAATCAATGAGTTTTGAGTTTAAAATATTTGGCTGATAAATATGTTCCTTCAGGTAAAGCCGGTTTAAATCCCCGTCAATATGCATTTCAGTTAGGGTCGTAGGATCATTACCACCCCAGTCAATAACCCATAATTTATACAAATCACATTCCGGTAATTCCTTGTAAATCTTCCAGTTCTTAATGATAACCCCCTCATGAGCTGTCCTAACTCCAAGTCCGTACACTTTCCACCTGAAATCATCTGCTGTTCCCTGGGCAATGTTGGTCGGCGTTGGCTCATAGCTTAAAATCTTATTGCGCTCGTTAACAGAAATATAAGGGTTATCCAAAAAAGTTGAGTGAAAGAACACCACGTCCGACCGCTTGCATACTTTTTCATACACCCAGTGTTCAGTGCGTTTCGGGTTATAATCCAAAATAAAAAATTTTCTGCAACGCTGTTCGAGCTGATCGAAAGCCATGTTAGGCTGGTCCAGGACCTCATTCATCCAGAACAGCCAACTCCCTGCCCCTTCGAGCCGGTCATGATCATCTGATCCGATTAAATGAATTTTGTTGTCTAAAATCTGAAACTCAGTAACGTTCTTTGTATCTAAAAAAGGCGATCTTATCCCGAAATCAGGAAGTCGCCTGTTGAAGTCGTCGTATAGAGTAGTTTTGAAAGATGTGTAAGTGTCCCTGGTAATAACTATTTTTTCATTCTTAAACTTCCTTGCACTGAAATAAGGGAGGCTGTCAATGATGCTCCATGTTTTGCCTGATCGGCTGGAACCTTCGAGAACTACACCAGCGGCCCCCTGGTTATAAGCTTTGACTATCTCACGAAAATTAGGATTTATCAATCTCCTCATCGGAAGGGAATAAATCATTTAATGTCTTGCGGGAATCACTGAGCCTAAGGCTCTGGTCAATGAACTGCTGATCTTTCTCTCCGAGTTGTTTCATTCGCCATATGGCAGGAGCTGCCGGGGCCTGGTCTTTCATGGCAAGCCGGTTGACCCTTCTAACTATCTGTTCCATAATGTCTTGTTTTATTGAACGCAGAATATCGTGAGTATCAACAAGATGGTCAAATGTACGGGATGGAATAGCGGTCTTATATTTAGCGTCTTGAAGGCATAAGCAGTCTTCATTTTCGGTCGCAAATTTCAAAGCATCCTCAAAACGTGGGAGTGCATTTTCGAGGTTGTAAACCTCTGAGTACTTATGTCCGGGTTCAAATACCATGACGTAGAGTTTAGAAAGCCCAAAGATAAATAGAAAAATTAACAATGTCAAGAGGGCAAGGAAAATGATCAGATGAGGCATGAGGTTACGGGTGTTATGACGTGAGTAGTGGTGCATGGTGGTTTGTTTTTACTCATAAAATCCCTGGGAAATGAATTTACCGGAGGAGTTGAATCTTACACCGCTATATGCTTCAAACCTTTCATCTATGTCATCATGAAGGCTTATGTAATATTCTTTATTTATTTGCAAGGGCGGTCTCTCAATCTCAATCCCGAAGCTCTTGTACAGCTCAATGAACCTGTCCATGTCGGAGGCTTGCTCTGTTTTCTCTTTCCCTTCAAGTTCAGCTGTGAGGCGGAGGATTTCGGGTTCGTTTTGCTTTCGAATAGCTATCCATAATCCTATCTCATTATTAGGCCATAAAAAAGAGTTATCAATAAATACATCGAATTGTTTTATTGCAATCAATTTGAAAAACTCATAAGATGGAATTCGATTATTCCTATTCCTCACCCACCTGTCAGTAGCTTTGTACATGTCGAGAATAAACCGGAACTTAGCCGGTATGTCATTTGCTGTTATTGTTTTCATTGTTATTTATTTTAAGGTTTATCAATAAGTTCAGAAATAGTATTCCAGTCACTTTCCATTATTGTATAATTACAATTTACACAATGTTGTGAATAATATCGGTTTTGCTTTCATGGCTTATGATTTAGTTTGGTTCTGGTTATTTTATTTTAACGTAAATAGTATCAATTACCTCACCATTTTCAACTACCTGCTGGATTTTATACACAGGATTGCCCTTGAGATAAGAGATTGAGGTTTCTTTTTCGGATTTCATTTGCATAGCCAATAACAATAAAAGAATGGCGACCATAATAAAATAAGCTCTTATAAAGCTTTCAAGTTCTTTATATCGAAACATATAGAACATTCCAATAATAAGCAGGATAAGTCCGATAATTAATAATGTTATCATAGCTTTATGATTTAGTTTGTTTTTCGATTTCGGATTTGAACCAGTCAAATAATTGTCCATAAGTCATATTCCCATTATCACATAATGCAATAAAGTCAGGTTTAATCTTCTCCCAATCAATCTCCCTGCTGTTGGCTTCGTGGTAGAGTTTGGCGTATTCGTGCATGGCATTAATAATATCATCTTTCATAGTAACAGGGAATACCCAATTATAACTATATAACACATCTTCCGGCTTTAGCAGTTCCTTCCATTCCGGCGTATCCTGAATCTTGCCTATTTCAGCACTTGGCAGTTTGGCTGGTTCGGGTTGTGATTCTTCAAGTTGCTTAATTCTATTAAGAAAATCTTTATACTTTCCGTATGTAGTTCTACTTCTAATAGTACCATTTTCAACCCTATTTGTAAAATATTGAATAAGTTCAATAGCTTCCTTGTAATTTTTTAATGTATTTGTTTTCATAGCTTTATTTATTTTCAATATTAATTTTCCCATCCCTAACAGCTTTTGCGCCGGCTTGGTAGGCAGACAATACTAATACAGCAGTATCTATTCCGTCCCCATTCAATTGCTCTGTATATTCACATGAAGCATTCTCAATATCCTCATCGCTGGGCTTTGGATCATTAACTGGTAAATCTTCCTTTATTCGTTTAAATATTGCTTCAAGTTGATTTTCCTTATAAGGTTTTAAGTAAACCAATTCCCATCCTTCATCTCCGTATTCATTTAATACAGAAAGTGTCATCGGAATTATAATATCTCCTACTACTTTATACTCGAACTTTTTTATCATGGTTTTATTTATTTAAATTTATATTTAATAAAATTTCAACATCAGACAATACGTCATTTATAAATCTACGGACAGCTAAAAGTTTTAAATCTTCTGTTTTATCAATACTTTTTGACAATAACTCTGTAACAATATCCCTTTTTAATTTCCATTTATTTTCAAATTCATTTAATAACTTCCACTGGCTGTCAGGTCGTAACACTGTTTTACCTTCGTAGGAACTTGGTTGTTGAGGTGGTAATTGATTCCAACATTGCTCACAAAGATTATCGCTTTTAAGTATTGTTATTTTTTTACAAATCTCACATTCTTCTTCCCCATCATAGTTAAGAGATTCCTTACTGCATCTAACCAAAACATCTCCATTTTCATACAGTCTGTCAATTATTAACTCAGCCATTGCGACCATATCGGCAAGTCTCTTTGGCTGAATTTTGCCATTATTAAACAATAATGCTATTTCTATAAGTTGTTTGTCGGTAGGCAATTTAAATCTTGGATCAGATTTCACTTCTCGCTGGGAGATAAAATTTTCTAATATTTTTTGCCCATTTTTTAAAATTTTAACTAATAGTTTTTCAGCCCCTATTTGAGCTTCTATTCTACTTTTATAAATATCCGAAATAGACTCCATTATCTCGTCTCTATAACTAACTCTTGCTTCATAACTGTCATGCCAAAAAATTGTTTCAAGTTTATATTTACCAATTTTAGTAAACCCTGTTTGGTGATGATTGGATTTCCATTTCAATTTTAGCCCATCATTTTTATCGCCAAGTCTATCAACACCTATACCTCGTTGCTTTTTATCTTCATCATCAAATAAATAATTAGTTTTCATTTCTTATCTCCTTTCTTTTGTTCGGTGAGGTATTGGTCGATAAGCCAATATCCGAAATCAATATCAATAGCCATGTTTTCAGTGAATGATTCCATTTTATGAAATTCCAGATATTTCTCTTTAACGTAATTCCATGTTGGTTTCAAATCCACTGGTTCGGGCGAGGGGAGTTCTAAAAGAAGTAAAGTAATAATTTCATTTAAGTGTTCTTCTGAAATAACTTGTATTTCACTTCCACTATACGTATAGGCTTTGAATGATTTATCTTCAAATAATTCACTTGCTTTTTGTATTTGTTCTTTTGTTGTTTTCATGATTCAGTTATTTTCTGTAATAGTTTAGCTTTAAAAAACTTAGCCCCTTTAATAAATCCTATATTTTGCCATAATTGGGCCTTGGAAACAGGGTCGGAATATTGTGAAAATGCTTCAATTTCCTCATCAGTTATTTTATTACACTTTTTCTCAATCTCATCCTGAATTACCAGGTCGAGGTCTTGTTCAATTTCTGCATGAAAAAGTAACCCGTATTTTTCTATAAGTTTCTGTTTGTTCATCTATTTAGTTTTAACCAAATTTTAGCGGTCTCAAATGCGAAAACACGGAGTTTAGACTCTTCTGAATCGTGATCTAAAAATTCATTTAGGTTATTCCAGAAATCTTTTTCCCAGGCTTCTACTGTTCGTGTGTAACATCCCATTTTAACCAGTTCTGAATTATCTTCTGAAATGATAGGAATTACTAAATATTTATATAGTCCGGTGAAAACAACTGCTTTTTTAATAACTATTTTTTCACCGTCTGCGCCTGTGAGGTATGCGCCATTTTTTACAGCCTCAATAACAGTTCCTTTTAAAGTGTTGTTTTCTTTTTCATATTCAAAAAGCGCACTTCCGTAAATTGATTTGATTTGAATTTTAATCATTGGTTAAAATTGTTTAATTATTAAAGTCCGTTATCTGCATCTGAGTAACATTGTCCGGTGCAATCAGTATAGAGATCATTCCACCACTCAGGAGTTTTAATCCCTACTAATTTAGCTTGCCTGATTATTTCAGGTCTTCGCTTTTCGATTCCGTCCTGAATTTCTTTACGTGTCATTTCAGATAATTTTCTGCGTTAATAGTCATAAAGTGATTCAGTTTGCCTACATTAAACTTTTCGTGATAGGTTATCATGTCCACATGCTTAAATATAGCATTGGCTATCTTAGTAGCCTTATTTAATTCAAATGCCTGGATTATCACGTAATGATAGCGCAGGACAGAGATATGCCGGAAGGTGACGTGGAAGTGTTTCATTTTTATTATGTTTTTCCACCCGAAAACCCCGGCTCTCTCATCGAAAGTCCGGGGCTACCGTCTGCTAAGATTAGCAGAACTTAGCAGGGGTTAAAAATCTGAATTCATAAACTCCGCAAGGGTCCTACTGTCGTCATCATTTATTATTTTCTGGTATTCCATCCCAAGGGTTAATAAAAATGCTGATTGAGTATCTGAAATAGAAACCTCTCCATTTTCATCAATCGAAATCGAATTATTCGATATATGGCTCCTTATCTCAGTGTTGTGGATAGCCTGTTTGAAAGTTTCGATAAAATCTTTATCAATACTAATTTTTTCCGATGTGGTCGTTTTCATTTTGCTAATTTTTAAGTGAATGTTTCTGTTTGATGAAGTAAAGATACGACCGAAATACCCTCTATGCAAATTTTTAGTCAAAGGTTTCAGTACGTTGGTCAAATAAACAGTCTGAAATTTTGCACGAGCTTTGTAAACGCCGGATTTTTCTCCCGCATTTTCTGGATTTCGAAATAAACATCTAAGTCTATTTCCACACATTTCAGGAATTCGCAGAGTTCAGGGGACAGCTTTGAAATTTTAAGTGTTTCGCCTGAGATGGAATCTATAACTTCCATACTCCTGATCAGAATGCCCTCCGGGGTAACTTCTGCTGTTTTTATTATTAAGAGGGTGTTGCTCATGTCAGTAAGTTTGCGATTAAGGTTTGAAACTCATCCAGACTTCTGACAACCTCGTACCTGAACCACGCCCCCTGGACTTTCGCTTGCCAGTCGGATTGCACCGGGCTTTGCTTACCGGATTCCGTTTTGAATTCTATAAACACGGCCTTGCCACCCGGAACCAACAGGCAGGAATCGGCAACGCCTGGAATGACCCCGCTCGCCTTGTCCCTTGCTCCTGTTATCCGGTTAGTCCCCTCGTTTTTAATCCTGAAGAATAAGCCCCTGAGTTCTGGGTGTCGGTTCCAGAGCCATAACCAGCAATCTTGTTGTAATCTTAATTCTGAGGTTTTCATTTTAGAATAGTGTTGGTGAAATTTTATTTAGTTTTGTTTTGGCATAACCTAAAGTCATCGCCTCATATACTGCCTCCACCCGTTCGCATCCTGCTTTAAAATAATCAGCGTCGATCTCAATTCCGGTATAAGTGAAACCCATCTTTAGGCAGGCGACTGCTGAAGAGAAACTCCCTGCGTGGGTGTCGAGTATGATGTCGTTTGGCTTTGCGTAGTTTTTTAGGAGCCATTCATAGAGGGCGACGGGTTTTTGGGTAGGATGGATGCGGGTATGTGTATCCTTAGCATTTGCACCCACCCATGATTTATAAAATTTTTTTACTGTGCTATTAAAGGAGGTCCAAGCAAGCTCCCCGTCTGCATAGTCATTATTACCAGTTCCTTTGTCCCAAAAAATCCAACAACTTGAGTCAAAAGGAATTTTACTGATAAAATGATTTGCTCCCCACAATATTTGATTTTCAGAAATATTTAACAGTTTATCGAAATATTCCTTTTTCGGAGATTCTTTATCCCAATCATTTTTACCTCTGTATATTTTATTTTTACCATTTCCTAATGCCATTTTATTAACCCCAATTCCGTAATTCACATCACAAACAGCCAACCCAAAAGCCTTATCCCCCAGCCCCTCCATAAACTCCATACAGTCGCCATGTATAAGCGTTACGCTTCCGAAAGTTTTTATTTCACCCATTTTTCAAATAATTTTTAATTTGTATCCGAGCCCAGCCGTTTTTATAAGACCGAAGCTTCTCATATTCGTAAAACTGCTCTTCACTCTTGAACTTATGAAGCAAGTACCCCACCTTGTACCCCTTCCCCACCCGTATATCTTCCATTTCCTGAACGCTTTCAGCCTCTGACATTCGCTTCTGAACCTGACTAAAGCTCAATTCCGAAAGCTCCGCAAACACTCGTTCTTTTTCAGTCACTGCCCAAATATAGCCACATTCAGGACAGGTCTTTGCATTCACGCTAACTACCGCCCCGCACTGCGGGCAGAACTTAACAGGGAAAACATCCTTTCCCTTCTTTGCTTTTTTCGGAGGCTCAAGACTCCAAACCCTGTCTATGTGCCAAAAGCCGAACCTCTGGACGTTCATCCCGAAGTCTAAAATAACGAAAGTACTCTTACCCGGTGCAACCCTCGACCCCCGGCCTATCATTTGCAGGTACAGCGGAAGCGAGGTTGTTGCCCGGTAAAGAACGATGCACTCGATACCGGGACAGTCGTAACCGGTTGTAGTTATTCCGCAATTTGTCAGTACCGCTCCGGGAGTTGTTTCGAAGGTTGTTAAGATTGCGTCCCTGGTTCCAGCAGACATCGACCCGTCCACATGAGCGCAACCCAACTCAGAGGCTACTTTTTCAGAGCTGGCAACAGACGGGCAGAAGATCATCGTTTTTAAACCGGAGGCGTGTTTGTCGAGATTATGCCGGAGTCCTTCAAAAACTTTCGTTTCAGAATATAGCCTCTCCTGATCCCGCTCGTCAAACTCCCCTGCTTTCATTTTGATCTTACTCAAATCTACGCTGACCCCGAAATAACGGGGCTTGCTCAAGTAGTTTTCAGCTATAAGCGATACGATGCTGGGGCCGGTGACCAGAGAAGTGAAGTTTTGAGAAAGCGGTCTTTTTGCAGTTGAGACCGGAGTTGCTGTAAATCCAATGACATAGCAGGAAGGAGTGAAGTACTGGAAGACCTCGAAAAAATTCCCAAGATGCACTTCATCCAGTATCAGCAGATCCACGCTGCGAAGTAACATCTGAAAGTCAAGACGTTTTAAGGCCCGTCGTTTGATCGTTTCGATCATTGCTACTAAAATTTTACTCCGGGGGATGGCACGGGTTGAGGCTGTAATGTTTTCAAACTGGATGTTCAGGCGGTCAAAAGTTCCCCCCGTCTGCTCCAAGATTTCTGTACGGTGGGTAAGAATAAGGCAGCGTTTGCCTTTGTCGGCAGCGGATTTGACCATGAAGCTGAAGACGATGGTTTTCCCGCTGCCAGTCGGAGCTTGGGTAACTATGTGGTTATGCCCCTTCTGCATCTCTTTGCGGATGTCGGAAATTAGCTGGTGCTGGTATGGGCGTAACTGAATAGACATTTTAAAACAATTTCGGTTCATTATTAACAGGCTTTTCTTTGCCCTTCCGGTTCCAACTGACAAAACAGAACACTCCCGGTTTAATCCTTCTGATCCTTCCGTCTTTTACCATTCTGGAAAGAATCTCACCCATCCATTTTGACTCATTTCTTTCGTAGTTACAACTGCAATTATGGTAAATCTGTTCAATGTTAGCTGATTCAACTGTTTGCAGATACTTCAATATTTCGTTTTGCTTTTCCATGTTAATAAACATTAAATATTCTCGTAAAACACGGCGTAACCTTTACCGGGATATACTGCCAATGGTTAATAACTTCAAAAATATCCTGCTGTAAATGCCATTCAGGATGCCCGCCTGAACACGGTAAAATATCGCAACTAAACGCTTCATGCCCAAGTTTACGAAACTCAATACAAACTGCTTGTGATTCTTCACAGGCTATTAACACTTTCAGTTTTTTCATATCAAAATTTATTTAGCCAACCTTAACAACTTTATTTATAGATAGTTACAAATTTTAGCCAACCTTAAAACGCTGTAACGTATTGAATTTCAAATAATTTGCCAACTTAGACAACAAAAACACAATTTCAAGACCTTCCTGGGATATTCCCCTCTGCTTCCCATTATACCACCATCCCCCTATACTATATATTATATATATCTTTTATATAAAAAAGGTTGTCATAGTTGGCTAAAGGGCTGGAAGGTTTATTATTATTACGTTTCACGTAGCCGACTTTTTTTGTTAAGGTTGGAATGAGTCGTCACGGTTGGCTAAAAAGGCAGCTTTTCGACGACTGAATCCCCAGGTTGCTCCCCTGATCGCATCTTATCCAATACCCAAAAACCCCGGAGTTGGTTCCCGTCATAAATTCGCCTGTCCGGTTCGAAGCCTAAATTCTTAAGGCTTATGCTTAACTTCTGCTGTGAAAGTCGGATTCCCGTCCTCTGCTCGATCACGCTCCTAATCTCAGAAGCTGAAACAAAAGTTGCTCCCGGTGCGTAACTGCTCGACTTCTCGAAAAACTTAAGCGGCAGTTCCATTTCAGGAGCTACCTGATTAGCTCCGTAACAGACCTCATTAAGCCTTTCAATGTCGGCTTTAAGCAGAAAGAAACTTTTAGGGGACTCCCGGAATTTCCAGTAAAGCTCAATAAACAGCTCCGTCTTGTCAATTTCAGCAAACTTCGCCTCATCCACATAATTAACCTGAATAGGAATTATTCGCCGATTGCCTGTAAGGTCATTGATGATCTGCTCCTCATTTGTAGTCCCGCAAAGCACTGCCAGACGTTTCATGTCCTCAAAATAACGCCCGTAAGGCTTACGGATTGAAAACACGTCTTTCCCTATCAACTCCTTAAAACGTTTCTCATCCTGCTTACTTTTGCCCCCAAACTCGTCATCCAGGATTAACCACTTACTGCACATGAGTTGCCCAATATCCGCTTCCTTACCGTCGAGTTTATTAGTAGCAAAAAGCCAGCGCAACGGCTCAGGAAACAACTCCCTGAAAAAATTCGTTTTTCCCGTTCCCTGAACTTGCCCGGTCAAGACCAAGCAGATAATGGAAAACGTCCCGTGTGCGCTGGCAATAAGTGATAACAGCCACTTCTCTAAATAATAGCTTACGAAATCAGCATCTTTAAGTTTTAAATCAGACTGGATGCATTCAGCGAGCCGCTTAACATTCCCGGTTGTTCTTATGTGTTTATTTTTTTCAAACCATTCGGTTATCGGGTTGTATTTCGGGGTGAAATCGCTGTGAATGAGATCGAAAATTTTATCTTTAGTTGACTTCTCTATTATTCTCGAACACTTCAAATAAATGGAATTAAAGATGTAGTCATTCATAGGCTCGCTATCCACCTCAACAATGCTGGTAATCTCATTAAGTCGAAACTTGTAATTTGACTTCAGAAACATTTCAATCTCATACAGTACCCCCTCCTCCGATACCATCTCTTTGAGAGGAGCGGCCCAAACCTGTTCCAGAACGCTATCTACATCAGAACCGGAAATCCCTTCAAATTCCAGTAAGTACTGGACGGCATCTTTCCTCCCTGAGATCGGAGCACCTGAACCGCCGGAAGCCTCCTGTTTGCGCCTTAGTTTGCCTATTGTGGTTATTTTTTTCGTTCGCTCACTTGTCAGGTTACAACCCGCAAGTTTTGCGTAATAAAAAAAGCTCTTTATACTTACCCCTGATTTTCCGGCTTTCAGGCATCGGTCATATTGCTTGTTCGGATCTGTCTTTTGTTTGCCTGAGTAGTAACTTGAAATCAGCAGGAATGCTTCACGCCCCCCGTCACCTAACTTGTCTGCAAGGCCAAAACCGATCCTTAACCAGCTGTAATAGTCCGGTGCAATGTTGAGCTGGCGTTCTTTAATCTGTGACAGGATATAGGTTATGTCGTTATCGCTGAAAATGATATGCGAGTGCTCCTGCTCCCCGGTAGATACCCGCTTTTCCTTCGGCTCCAGGTAAGACCAGACTGAGGCCCCGTAATTCAAATGGCATTCGGGGTCATAACTCACGAATCTAAGCCTCCCGATATTTCCACAGCTCATATCAGGTACTACTCCGTAATCATTGACCAGCATTTTTGTAATTGCCTCAAAACTCTCGAAATGCTTCGCCTTAGAAATTCTGAAATAGACAGCAAGTCCAAGACCTCCTAAACTGCTGTGGATAGCGAAAACTTCCGGGATTTCTTTTAACCGCTCCCGGATTTCTGAAATAGAAAGGTTCTGGTCTTTATCGTCAATGTCGATAACTAATAATCCAGAATGTTCTGTAAGGTCAGCATCTTTACGCCCTGAAAAAAGGCCAGAAGCCGTGACGGCTTGTATCTTTTTCTTTTTTTCAGGAGAGGGGGACGCCCGGTACTGAAGGACTTCATCCTGCCATTTACCCTCCGCAATCCCTGCGAAATAGTCATTAATAGTAATTTGAATTTGATTTGATTCGACAGCGTTTTCGAACACACTGATTAAGTGTTCCTGCGTTTTTTTACTCATATTGACCGGGTTTGAAAATGTAAGTTACAACTCTTTTGCCGACTTAGAAAATTTTCTGTCTGTAAAACTTTTCTTTTTCCAAGCAAAAATACTGAATATCTGAAATTCCAGGTCATCAATTCTTTTTTGCATTTCAAGCCATTCATCCGGCTCAGAATTTCTCTGCAAGTATTCTAAAGTTTTTTTCTCATCATTCAGAAACCAGAGCTTTTGTTTGTCATTTTTGTAAGATATTTCCCGGACTTGAAATGCAGGGGTTTTCGGTTTCTCTTCCTTTTCAGGCGGTATATAATAATCTTCAATGGTTAGTTTTAGCATGATTTTAATGAGTTAAAACCAATACCGCTAAAATCAGAGCAATGGCAAGAAGGATAATACAGGTAATTTTGAATGCAAAGATAAGTCCCGCAGCTGTTATTAAACAAGCTGCAAGGATTATCCGGGGGCCGGTGAAGTCGCTGCGGGGGGTCATGTTTTAAAATTTTAAAAGTTGAAGTGCAAAAACGTAAATAAGCATAGGGATCATGAGGCCGAAGAAGACGGCCACCCAATTTTTCCGCCAAAAAATACGAATAGACTCCCGGCGGTGTATCCTTGCCCTGATTCCGTTTTCAAAGAAGTCCATTGAGTAATAATACATGTTTATCACTATTTCGACAAATGCCCCCAAGAGCGCAAGTGCCGGGTTTTTGATTATCACGAAGGCAAAAATTGCAACTGATATGAGGCTACAAAAAACTATCGACTGAAAGAGTTTCAGCCACCCTTTCAGGCGGCTGAAGGAGTTAAACACGAAATATGTATGAACTGTCTGGCTGACAATAGCAGCGATTGTTAGGGCGATGAAGAGGTTTCGCATCTTAAGCAAGTTTTGAGATTATATTATCAAACATTAATTTTGCTTCAGTCACCCTATTCTTGAGTAACTCCAGGTGAGCGGGGAAAAGTTCAATATTCAGTATCAACATTTTTTGCTCAGGTTTCTGAAACCTGGGATCATACGAACAGAACTTCCATTTATTAAGTCCGGTAAGCCACATATAGCTAACGCACTGCCAGTAATACTCCGTTCTCAAATCCAGTAGGTCGGCAGCGTTCTGCATACCCAAATTTTTCAAATGGTTCCCGGAATTGTACGGGCATTTTATTTCAAAGCCCCATTCCTTAGATTCAGCAATGCCGTCCGGCGTGCCAATTATATGACCATTATCTAAGGTAGTACCGGCCTTTACTCTGCTTCCGGTCGCAGCTTCAAAGTAGAGTTGAGCTTCGAGTTCGTGGTCAATTCCCCACTGAGTTGAGGCTGCTGTGAATTCCTCTTTATTTGGCTGTCCTGTGAGCTTTTCAGCGACTTTTTCATAAATGTAAGTTTCTCCGGTTTTTCCGAAGCCTTTAATTCCCATGAGCTTGTGAAGCTCTGATCCTGCGAACCGGCCTATTCTTAAGGCTTTCTGTTCGTCTGTGAGGGTTGAGGTTGGCATTGTAAGTTTTTAAGTGTAAGTTATTGATTATTAGTCAGTTATCAAAAAGGGAGGTCATCAAGTCCAGTCGCTACTTTTCCAGCGTTCAAATCGGCGGGGGGTGCTTCGCCCCTGGCTCCGCCTTCAGAAACTCTGAGGTTTCCTAAAATCGGAAGGTTCTTTTTCTTTTCCTCATCCATTGCTTCGAGTACTTCCTTTGAAAATGACTGCTTAACAAGGTGTGTATCTTTTCCGGCTTCCGGGTTTTTTAGTTCAAAAGCTATCAAATCCAAGTAGATTCCTTTTTCGCCTTCGAAAAGGTTGTTTTCCGCAATCGGGATAACCACAACCTTTGCCCCTTTCGGAGTTGTCATAAGCGCATGGTTAAGCTGTCTTAAGTTAATTTTTCCTGTTATCATAATATTTGGTTTTAGTGGGCTTGCGCCCGGTTTATCTGTATTTAAGAATTTTCAATAATAAAACATATTTTATGTTTTATCATTTCGTATAATTTTTCATCAATTTTATATATCCTCTGATTATTTAAATAATTATTAGCCCCGGAAATTTGACTATAATCTAAAAAAAGGCTTCTATATAAATCTATATTTTTTGTAAAACTTAATAAATTCATGTTTATAAGTACAGCCAAGCAAGTACCTACATGTTTTCCTCTTCCATCCTTTATATATTGAGCTAATTTTTCTGAAAATAAATGTTTTTTCTCATGATTTAAAAAATCAGTAAACAAAATATTTCCTTTTGTTTCTTTTTTAAATAAGTATAATTTTAAATCATAAATTTCTGATTCACTTAATGAATTAATAAATTTTTCTATGTTCATTTTTATCGTTTTTTAAACTAATTAAATTTATTTTTCAGTTATTTTAGCATCTTTAAACCGCTCCGGGTCAATTAAGGAGTCATAACTAATAACATCGTCCTTCATCAAATCAGCTCCAAAAATTCTCCCGAGATTTTTAGCTGCATTTTTAAGAGCAAACGCAGCAGCAGCAGCAGCACATTTATGAACGGAATCATGAACAACATCATCCCATGCCATTGCTTTTGCCCCTTTTTTTGTATTAATAGGGGCAGCCCCAATCCCATCCATTTTAGCCCAAGCTTCAGTTATAGGATTTTTATAATGAAGTGTAGACGTGACAACAACTGAATTCGCAATGGTCTGAACAGACTTGATTTCAGAATACCATTCGACAAAAATTTTTGTTAGTAAAAGCCTTACTTTGTCAACTGGTAAATGAATAACGCCATCTTGTTTTTTAAGCCAGTCTTCTGGTGGAGCTTGGTTTAATAATACATTTAAAGCGTTTTGTTTTTCTCTGTCAGAAAGTTCAATAGATTGAATTTCTGCAAGTGTTGGGAGGTTGTTCATTCGAAATCCCCCTCTCTTTTTTGGTCGGCCTTGAGCTCCATTTCCTGAGAGTAGAGGTCTTCTTCTTCCTCATCTGA
>Ga0209319_1000751_pt1 | contig 35340 bp, 23 predicted proteins | sample RifGroE2_FD_184000 | JGI IMG/M metagenome (GOLD analysis project Ga0209319, IMG submission 184000) | Groundwater microbial communities from Rifle, Colorado - Groundwater E2 (SPAdes) (version 2) | ecosystem: Environmental > Aquatic > Deep subsurface > Groundwater | place: Rifle, Colorado, United...
TAGCACCGTCACATTATGACTTTTATGTATATAACGACTTTTTTCCATTTCTTAATTCTACACTTTCATACTCCTTTTTTGAATTTTTCGAAGCAAGCTTCGGGGAATTTAACCCTAAGAGATTAAATCATTTAAAGCTGATTTTATGATCAAGCTTAAATAAGGTATTTTAGACAGAAACGACCCCCGTATTACATCCCGTAAACGTCTCCCTTTAATGCATATTGTTTCAAGGCAATGCTTTATTTATTATTTAAATAATAAATTTTTATTTCAAAATCAATAGGTTACCTATAGTGTAAAGCAGCTTTACATTTATACTGTGCCCCGGAATAATCGTTGCAATATGCTCGCTCTGATAATTATACTCCTCACCCCTTCCAAATAGGGATGTTCTTTTTTAACAATAAGAACCGCTGCATCTAAATCATCTACAATATGTCTTGGTAAATGAAATGTTTCTGTTTCTTTTAACTCTCCGTCGCCAGCCTCGCTTCCTATATCTACAAACTCAACAAAATTTTCCAAAGATAAAAATCTTTGTATTGCCTCAATAGCCCATTTGCTTTTCCCTCGAAACCCATACCCATCATCTACAATAGCTTGCAACATGGAATCTCGTAATTCTTTCGGGAATCGAACTGTAATTCTTTCGGGTTTAAATTTCTCTTTCATATTTTTGCCTAATTATAAACTTTTTCCATATAAGAAATAAATTTTTTAAAAGCGACGCCTGCATCTTTAAAATTATTCCAATTTATATTGTCAAATTCTTTTTTATAAGGCGCACATTCGTCAGAAGCAAGCACGATATCCATTATTTTTTTTAAAATCACCCCATTTTCTGTATAACCTAGTGCAATTTTTTTAACTGGTCGTCCCCTTTTCAACCTAGCGACGGCTTTCGTTACCCCTGCCCCTTTTTTCTCTAATAATAACTTCATTTCATCTAAGGAAGCATTGTTAATACAAGCTTCCAGGTTTTTGCTTCTAGCGACCGGATCTTTAATTCTTGCTAAAAAAACTAATTTCTCTAAATTAGGTACTTTCCCTAACTTTGATGCCTCCAAAATATCGGTCGGGGCTTCTGCGCCTGTCAACCAAGTAGTAGCAGCTTGTCTAGAGCATCCTAATAATTCCCCTAAACTTATAGCAGAAAGTTTACTTCCGTTCTGTTTCATATATGCGTCTGCTAGCTGCTGAACATTAACTATTTTTTCCCACGTGCTTAAATCTTCACGTTCAATATTTTCTACCCACTGTAAAAATTTCAAGTCTAGTGCCGTAGGTTTTTGTTCTAGTATTCTAACAGAAATATCTTTTTTCCCAGCAAGAAGTGAAGCCAACACCCTTCTTTCTCCAGAAATCAATCGGTAATCCGAACCGTCTTTATAAACTTCAACAGCGTGCCTTACCCCTATTTTGGATATAGAATGTGCCATACTTTGCAATCTTTCCATTTCCTGTTTTTTCCGCAAATAATCAGAATCGCTTTCAAGAATAGGTTGATTTAATGTTTCTCTAGTAATAGCCAATTTCCGTGGGTTAGTAGGGTCGAGCTTAATTCGTAATAAAGGAACAACCTCATATCGCAATTGTCCTATATTGTTTTTAACGGTGGCTATTGTTTCACTAATACCCATTTCTATGTCTCGCGATAAAGAAAATGTTTTTCTCATTGTTTTATCCTCTCATTAACTAAATTACAAACAGCTAATGCTTCTTGTTTAGCAACATGATTGTCTGATAAGTCAAATATCGATCCTGGTTTAGCCCCATCGGCATCCACTTCAGCAAAGATTGTTCTTCTTCCTAAAGTTGCCCCTATAATAAACTCGGAAATATTTTTATTTCTCTTTAAATTTTCTAAAAATCCTTCATGAAGATTAATCCCTTTTTTAAACATATTAGGCAGTATGCCTAATAAATTTAAAGGGTGGTCAGGGTTACGACGCATCTGCTCCTGTCTCCAAAGTTGCAACATCCCGTATATGCCCTCAATAGGCTGTGGCTCCATCGTAGAAGGTATAAGTATATCTGTAGCAGCTCTCACAACACTAATAGTTAACGGTCCTTTTGATGGTGGAGTATCTATCACGACAACATCATATTCTTCTTGAATTTCCTTTAAATTCAAGAACTTATATAATTGATTGTGTACTTGCTCTACTACTTCATTTCTTCTTACTGCTTCTGCGAGCAAAAGTTTTGAAGAATTACCAGGCAGCATTTCTACATATGGTATCTTTGTTGGATACGGGGTAACGCTCTGACCAAAAAAAATATCTGCAATACTGCTTCTTCCATCCCATTCATCTTGCTCAGCAGATGAATTATAGCTTGGATGAATGGGCGGCAATTTTCCTTCTGCTTCAGTAGGATCAATCTCCATTTTTAAAAAACGATTGGAAAAATTACATTGCGGATCTAGATCTAAAGCTAGAACACGTTTTTTATGATATCTGGCAAAATATTCTGTAAGTAACCTACTAACTGTAGTTTTTCCTACCCCTCCTTTGTTATTAACAGCAGCTATTATTTTCATTGCTAACCCTCTTTTTTCACGTACAATATTACAAGACATACATCTTTTGATGTATGTTTAGACATACAATATTACTTGGAATACGTTTTCCTTGCAACTAGAATAAAAAAAAGGTACTTTTGCTTAAAAATATATTTAATAAAATCACGCAAGTGTGTTTCTTTATTTATAATGTTTAATATGTTTCGGACGGATTAACTTATTGATAAATAGAATAAATCACATGCGAAAAGGGACGTTTACAGGGGTATAAGGGACGGTTACGGGATAAAAGGAGACTTCTACGGGATAAAAGGAGACATTTACGGGGTAAAGCAATTTTTATGCTGAATCAACAAATAATAGAAATAAAAAAACATGTTGGCATCATACATTGTGCCAATAATTTATCGCTTGTGCAGAGAAAGATAGGCAACGCATTACTCTATAATGCGTATAATGATTTACTAATAAAAGAAGTACATGCAATAACGATTCGTGAATTGGCTAAACTGATAGGGTATGACAGCCACGATATAGAAGTGTTAAAAAGAGCTATAAAGGCATTGATATCTACCGTTTTAGAGTGGAACCTTTTAGAAGCAAACAATTATGTTGATCAGAATTTAGACAAAGAAAATAAAGGAGAGAGTGGAATAAGCAAAAAGAGCTCATGGCATGCAAGTGCCATTCTAGCCAGTGCACGTATAGATAGCGGTATATGTTTCTATAGTTATAGCCCAGAGTTGAAGAAATTGCTTTATCGCCCTGAAATCTATGGGAAAATTAATTTATTAATTCAATCAAAATTTACATCTTCTTATGCTCTTGCTCTTTATGAAAACTGTGTTAGGTATAAAAACCTAACTCATACTAGCTGGATAAATTTTTCTATATTTCGTAAATTAATGGGGGTTTCAGAAAATAAATACTACAAATTTAAAGACTTTAAAAAAAGAGTTTTAGATAAGGCGATTCAAGAAGTAAACGAATTTTCTGATATTTTTGTTACCATAGAACTAAGACGAATCAAGCAACAAATTGAAGCGGTTAGATTTATAATAGGCAAGAATGGCGCATTTAATAAAACACTTCTTATTCAGAACACGCAGCGAAAAAACGTGGGAAAAAAAGAAAACGACCAACAGAACTTGGAACCATGTGATGAGTTAATACAAAATACTTTAAAAGAAAAATTAAATCTTTCATCTACACAAATAAATTCTTTGTTAGAAAAATACGATAGTGAATATATTTTAGAAAAATTAAAACTTGTTCAAGATTCTGATAGCTATAGAAAGCAGAAGATTAATAACATTGCAGCTTATTTTTTAACGGCATTAAATGAAGATTTTAAGCCGGCAAAAACAGGTTATTCTCCTGTAAAATCCACAATGGAAGATTATGCTAAAGAAAAAATGACTCAGAAAAAAGAAGAAGAAAAAAACAATGAAACTGTTCAAGCATATAATAACCATGTTTTTAGAGTAATCGAGGATGCTAAGTTAAATCTAAAGGAAGAAGAGATCAGCAAGATAGAGAAAGGATTTAAAGAGAAAATTCATTCACTAAATTTTAAATCTATTGTTGAGGCATATAATCAGGATGGATATATCCATAATAGACGTGTTCAAGCCCTATATATTGATTTTATTTTAAAAAATCATCCGAAGATGATAGCAAAAGTAATCAGTTTTGAAGAATTTGCCAAACAGTATAAACCAAGCAACGAACAGGAAAGTATATGAAAAATAAGAAATTTGGCATGGGACAATTAGATGCCATATTAAAAGTCAATCAATCTACTATAAAAGATATTGAAGAAAACGATAGCATTGGCATACAAAATAACGCTAAATTACAGAAGCTTCCTGTTTCTATGTTATCTTCCGGTAGTTATCAACCTAGAATGGATTTTAATGAAGAGGCACTAAGTGAATTAAAATTATCTATTAAAAAACATGGAATTTTGCAACCCCTTATTGTTAGAAAAAAAAATAATCAGTATGAAATAGTAGCCGGCGAGAGAAGATGGCGCGCCGCAAAGCTGATCGGATTAACGGAGGTGCCTGTTGTTGTTTATGATATTACTGATGAAACAACTTTGGTGTTTGGATTAATTGAAAACATTCAACGCCATGATTTAAATGCTATAGAAGAAGCGCGGTCTTTGCAAAGACTGATTAATGAATTTTCAATGACCCACGAAAAAGTTGCAGAGATTGTTGGTAAATCACGAGTTTATATTACCAACTTGATTCGGTTGCTTGCATTACCGAATAGTATTCAAGAAATGATAACAAAGAATCTTCTTGAGATGGGGCATGCTCGCGCGATTTTGACACTACCAGAAAAGGAACAATTACGCGTTGCAAACGAAATAATAAATAAAAAATTGTCAGTAAGAGATGTAGAAAAATTAGTACAAATGATAAAAAGTGATACTGATCTTTCTTTAGCCAATAAAACTCAAAAAGAAGGAAGGGTGGTCGAGCTTGAAAAACAACTTGCAGAAAAATTTTCCGGTAAAGTGAATATTATTTTAGGTAAAAATGGTAAGGGGAGGGTATTAGTTCATTTTGACTCTATTGCTAAAATAGAGTGGCTTTTAGAGTGTTTGGGGAATAACATTTCCTAAATCCATGAGCCAATCTCGTAAAATTATCCACATAGATTTGGATTGCTTTTATGCTGCTATTGAGGTTAGAGATAATCCAGCATTAAAAGGAAAACCAGTAGCTGTAGGTGGGTTATCGAGTCAACGCGGTGTGCTTTGCACGTGTAACTATGAAGCAAGGAAATATGGATTGCATTCAGCGATGCCGACAGTAAAGGCTTTTCAATTATGTTCTAATTTGAAACTTTTGCCGGTAGATATGGAAAAATATCAAGCCGCTTCTCAAGAGATTCAGAAAATTTTTAAAAACTATACGGAGAATATTGAGTTTTTATCTCTAGATGAAGCTTTTTTAGACGTTACAGGCAGCAAAATGTATCGGGGTAGTGCTACTCTAATTGCGCAAGCAATTCGGCAAGAAATTAAAGCTAAACAAGGGTTAACCGCATCGGCTGGGGTTGCTCCTAATAAGTTTTTAGCTAAGGTTGCTAGTGAATGGCGTAAACCGGATGGGTTATTTGTGATTATACCAGAGGAGGTTGATGCTTTTATTAAAGTTTTACCCATAACAAAGATTTTTGGGGTAGGGCAGGTAACTGCTAAAAAAATCTTTAGTTTAGGCATTAATACTTGTGCTGATTTACAAAAGCTTTCTTTGAGCGAGTTAATGAGTGCTTTTGGTAGTTTTGGTGCAAGACTGCATAAATTATGTCGTGGTGTTGACGATCGCGAGGTAGAAACAGATAGAGAAAGAAAATCCATTAGCGTTGAAGAAACTTACTGGTCAGATTTACCTAATCAGGAAGATGGGATTTTACAGTTGCCGCTACTTTTGGAAAGGCTGCAAAGCAGATTGGATGAAAGTGAGGATCTGAAAATTGTCAAAATCTATGTTAAAATTAAGTTTAACGACTTTTCTCATACTACAGCGGAAAGCTTAAGTGCTGGAGAACTGGAAATAAAAGCTTATGAGGTGCTTTTTAAGAAAGGCTATCAGCGACAAAACAAGCCGATACGCCTCATTGGTTTAGGAGTGCGTTTGCAACCGATAAAGGAATCGAAACAACTAACACTAGAAGGTTTTTAAGTGATTTACCTGAATTGTCCCTTTACAGAAAAAGATCAAGCCAAGGCACTGGGTGCACGCTGGGATAAAAACACCAAACAGTGGTACATTGCAGAGGGGACGCCATTAGAGCCTTTTCAAAAATGGTTGCCTAAAGGTATTCCTTTGGTACAAGAAAAAGCAGCTTCGCCAGACGGATTCCCACAATACACAGTACGTCAGTTCATAATTGGGCTAAAGGTAGCTTTTCATGAACTTTATCCTGCTGAAATCTGGCTGATGGGGCAGATTACCAAATTAAAAACCCGAGGGGAGGGGATTGAAATCCAGCTAATGGACTGTGAAAGTAATCTTGATCTTAAAAATGCCTGTGCGATGACCGTAGCAGCTTGGGGTGATAAAAGCAGTTTTATTATTAATAAAATGGAGCAAAGTGGACTACAGTTGCAGGAAGGCTTGCTGATTAATGTAAAAATACGTCCTAAGTTTCATCAACGCTATCATGTTGGTGGGGATGTTCTGGATATCGATCCAGCAGCTACCTTAGGTGAATTTGCATTATTACAGCGCCAAATTCGAGAGAAACTGAAACAAGAAGGAATTTATAATAAAAATAAACTTTTGCCGCAGCCTTTTGATTTTTGCCAAGTAGCGGTAATTCATCCGCCGAATGCCTCTGGCTATCATGATTTTAAAAAGGATGCGGATATTTTGCAGCAGTTAAACCTTTGTCATTTTGAGTACTATCCTAGTAGCTTTGAAGGCATCAATGCCGAAAATGAGCTTTTAGCAGCTCTGGAGGCAGCTTTAGTGCAGCACATTAAAAGTCCTATCGATGCGATAGTTATGATTCGAGGCGGTGGGGCAAGGCAAGGATTACTAAACTTGGTGAAAGAAACCATTGTGCGCAAAATTTGTTTATCCCCAGTGCCAATTATGGTTGGATTGGGGCATGCTGATGATAAGTTATTGTTAGATGAAGTGGCAAATATTAGTTTTGATACCCCATCAAAAACTATAGTGCATATTCGCAATACGATGCAAAAAAATGCTCGGGAAGCCTTAGCGGCATTTCAAGACATTGATAAAATTAGTGCGCAGATAGTGCAGGGTATGGAAAAAACGTTAGCTAATGTTTTTGCTTCTATAGCTTGGCAGGGCAAAACGGCGATGGATAAAAAAGCAAAACAAATAGCTGAGTATAGGCAGCAAATCGATGGGTCTAGCAAATTTATGCTGAATAAGTGGCAGAATAACCTCCTTGTGATGAACCACACGTTACTTAATACCAAAAACATTATCGCAACGTATACCCAAAAAATAGCTATTTTGACTAATCAAATTTTTGCTGCCAAGCAAAGGATAGCATTACAAACCCAGCATAAATTAGAGGTTTTTTATAATGATATCAAGCTGTTATCTCAAAATGTGGTAAAACAATGTGCTACCAAATTAAATTACCTTAATGAATTAATCGAATCTCTTCATCCTGAAGCTGTATTGAAGCGAGGATATGCATTAGCTATGGATAGCACACATAAAGTTATTCGTTCTAAAAAACAAGCGACCGAGCAAAACGCATTTTTATTAAAATTTAAAGATGGCGAATGCTCAGTGAAAATTAATGAGGATAAGTAAATGGCATCGAACCAAACTGAAACATTCAAAGAATCGTATGATCAATTAAACAATATTACCAATGAGCTTAAAAGCAATATGGAGATTGATATTGATGTCCTGCTTTCTAAAGTAAAGACGGCGGTGGGTTGTTACAATAAGTGCAAAACCAGATTAGAAGCAGCTACCAAAGAATTGGACGATATTTTACAGGGAACTACTACTGTATCAGATGCCAAAAAAGGGAAAATTGTGAATTTATCCGATGCAGTAATAAAAAATGATGTAACGCAGGTTTCAAAGTTGCTTGCTCAAGGTATTGATCCTAATTTTGTAGAAGATGATGCTTGTGTAACGCCACTACATCATGCGGCACAAAATGACAGTTTGGAAGCAGCGGTTGTTCTTATTAATGCTGGTGCAAGAACGGATAGCCTTACCCATGATGGATATACACCATTAGATATTGCTAAAATGCATGGATCGAATAAGATGGTCAAATTTTTAACAGAACGACAAAAGGAATGAAATAATTTTTAACACCAAGCAAGTTTGGATAGAGAAATCATTTAAATAGAAGATTTTTCCTTTTATTCCAGCTTATTGCTCTTTATAACTACGATAATTTATTTAAAGGGCTGGGTAGAAAAAGTAAACAAAAAATGTGGTATTATTAGATATTATGGTTTTTAGATGGGGATTTTAGTGTGCCTAGAAATATATTTGAATTAATTGAAAGCAGTGCACAAGAAGATATTGCCTTAGCGGTTATAGAATTGGAAAAGCTAGGGGCTGCTGGATTATTGGTTTTAGAGCATCAAACATGGAGGAATATCTTTCTTTTTGCCGTTAAGTTTGGTCATTGCGAGATAGTAAAAAAAATAGTTGAAATTTTGGATTTGGGAGAGGATCAAAGAGAAATAAAACAAGGAAGTTTATATAAAATAGTAACAGCAGAGACACCAAAGTCTAATAGTCATGCGCTAATATTAGGTGTAGGGTCTGATGATAAAAAAACATTAATTTTCCTAGTTGAGCAACTAAGAGTTTATAATCTTGTTTACAAGCAAGCACATTTAGAGGTTAATTATCGCAACAAGAATGGGCTCTCAGCTTTGTCTTTTGCTATAAAAAAAGGAAATTTGGAAGCTTTTCGATATTTATTATTACACGGAGCCGCTTTTGAAGAGAAGGAAAAGGAATTAATCGTTAGTGAAAAGTTTGTTTATTTTAATACCCCGGCATGTTTTTTGGATATTGTTACTTCAGGTAATCTACACGCTTTGAGATTTATTATTAGACATATAAAAACGCAAAGTGATGTAATACAACAGACATTTATTACTGCAGCAAATGCAAATGGACAAAATGCTTTGATGATAGCTGCAAGCAAAAAGAATGCGGGCATACTTCCTGATCTATTAACGCTAGGTTTTAATTTATCTGCACAGGACAATGATGAGCATAGGGCGCTATTTTATTTAGCTCAGTCGCCTTTTGAGTTAATAAAGTCCCATCGAGGTTCCCCTAGTCGTGAAACAAAAGTTATTTATCAACGTGATCAATCAGCTAGAAAAAAATTAACAGAAGGTATTCAAAATTTACATCATTTACTTCCAGAAGAAGCGAAAGCTTTACAAACTAGTAAGGATTGGTTTTTTGAGGATGTTTTACCAACTGATAGTCAAACGGGTAGGGGAGATATTGCAGATATTTTGGCTCATGATATAGGTGGTCGTTCTCAAGACGGGAAAACATCAAGGAGATTTCATGCTGCATTACCTCGTCCATATAGGTCATTTAGCGGGGAAAGAGAAAGGCAATTGCTTAGACATATTTCAACACAGGTATATTTTCAATTTAAAAAATCAGAAGTAAAGGATTTAGTTGAAGTAGAGGCTATGCATTTGGAGTTTAACGGTAAGGGATATTTGTTTATTGGGGTAAATAAATGGTCCGCAAGCGCCGAACTAACAGAAATAATAAAAGATAATGCAATGCTTAAAAAAACTTTACTTCATTCTTTTCATCCTCACGGTCATGAGGGACGTGAAAGATCAAAGAGGTATGCGTCTAAATTTAAAGAACGAGTATTCAATGAGCAAAAATTAACTTATTTTCAGGATAAAAACACCACAGATTCTCGGCGTGCACAGAATATTGCGAAATTACTTAGAAATGGTGAGGTACGCGAGCTTTTGTTAGGGAATGATTCGGGAGGGAACTTGAATTTTGTTAGAGATTGCTTAAATATGAAGGATGGGAGTGTATTTTTGGTCAAAATTACTACTAAACCAGATTACGAAGAAAGACATATTGAAGAATTTTTTACTGATATTGTTGAATATGCACAAATTATTGCGAGCGAACAAAAATTAGAGGCAGGCGCTGTTTATAGTTGTGTTGGTGGGAAGAAAAGACCATGCATGGGGTGTTTTGGTAGAATGGATGGAGTAATAACAAAACATGGTCAGCATCCAGGTTTATTTTGGAAGCAAACATTGCAGGCACAATTACCAGTACCAGCTCTTCGAACCATTGACACACTTTTAACTCAATCGCCATGTGTTAGTTTACGTAAAAATGGTAAGGAGGATGCGAAGTTTGATAGCGGGTCTGATTCTGAGCCAGAAGAACGAGCACCGCGGCGTCATTAAGATCGATTGGGTTATGATTATAACAATATAAAGAGATTTTTTGTTAAATTTGCTAAAAGGGCACAATGATTACGCAATACCATACTAAATACTTTGCCTACGAGCTGACAAAACGCTGTTCTTCCGATAGTATTCAAAAACTTATGGTTTCTTTAGCTGATGCTCAGGTTGACCTTAATCCTCATCAAGTAGATGCAGCATTATTTGCATTTCGGTCGCCTTTTTCTAAGGGGGTGCTTTTGGCGGATGAAGTAGGGCTAGGAAAAACTATTGAAGCCGGAATTATCCTATCGCAAAAATGTGCTGAAGGGAAAAATAAAATACTTATTATCGTGCCATCTTCTTTACGTAAACAATGGCTACAAGAATTAGCGGATAAATTTTTTCTTTCTTCGGTAATTTTAGAAAGCAGTTCTTTTAATTATGAATTAAAACAAGGGGCGATCAACCCTTTTGAGCGTAATAAAGAAATAGTTATTTGTTCTTACCATTTCGCTCGTAGCAAACATGAGTTTTTAAAACTAATAGATTGGGATTTGGTGGTTATTGATGAAGCGCACCGGTTGCGAAATATTTATCGTTCCGACAATAAAATCGCCAAAGCAATTCATGATGCTATAGCTTCAGCTCCAAAAGTGTTATTAACTGCAACTCCTTTGCAAAATTCTTTACTTGAACTATATGGGTTAATATATTTTATTGATCAACACATTTTTGGGGATATCAAAAGCTTTAAAGAACAATTTGTACGCATTGTGGATGATGCTGTTTATCGAGATTTAAGAAGTCGCATTAAACCAGTTTGCCAGCGTACTTTGCGCCGCCAAGTTCTTGAATATATCCAATATACTAATCGTTTAGCTCTTGTGCAGGAATTTACGCCGGGTGAAGATGAGCAGCGCTTGTATGAAGACGTATCTGAGTATTTGCGTTGTCCAAAATTATATGCTTTACCAACTGGACAGCGGCAACTAATAACCTTGATTTTAAGGAAACTTTTGGCTTCTTCGCCATTTGCTATTGCTAAGACATTAAATTCTCTTGTAGCACGTCTTGAAGGTATTTTGTGTAAAGATAATAAGCTGAAAAGTAGTTTAAAAGAAACAATTGCCGATGACTATGAACAAATATCGGAAATAGAGGATGAATGGGACGGAAATGATGCAATGGAAGAGTTAGCTATCTTCAGTTCTGATCAACTAGTAGTTATACGTCAGGAAATCAGTAATCTTAAGCAATTTGCTGAACTTGCAGAAAGTATTACTCATGATGCAAAAGGAAAAGTTTTGCTACAAGCATTGGAAACTGGGTTTAAAAAAGCTCAAGAATTAGGAGCACAGCGGAAGGCATTAATTTTCACTGAATCGCGCCGAACACAAGAATATTTATATCGTTTGCTTTCGGAAAGCGAATATAAAGATAAAATAGTCTTATTCAATGGTACGAACAGCGATAGACAAGCTAAAAAAATCTACCAAGCTTGGTTAGAAAAGTACCAAGGTACCGACAAAATTTCTGGTTCGTCTTCAGCGGATAAACGTGCCGCGCTTGTTGAGTATTTTACTAATCAAGCCGAGATTATGATTGCAACTGAATCAGCTGCTGAAGGAGTGAATTTACAGTTTTGCTCTTTAGTAGTTAATTATGATCTGCCCTGGAACCCACAGCGAATTGAACAACGTATAGGAAGATGCCATAGGTATGGTCAAAAACATGATGTGGTTGTAGTTAATTTTTTGAATAAAGAAAATGAAGCTGATAAAAGAGTTTATGAGCTTTTAGATGAAAAATTCAAATTATTCAATGGTGTTTTTGGTGCTAGTGATGAAATATTAGGTGCGATTGAATCTGGTGTAGATTTTGAGAAACGTATTGCTGAAATTTACCAGCATTGTCGCAAACCAGAAGAAATTGAAGCAGAATTTAATACTTTACGCGCCGATCTTGAAGATAAAATTAATGAACAAATGAACCAGACCAGGAAGAAGGTTTTTGAAAATCTTGACGAAGAAGTACATGAAAAATTACGCATCAGCAAGGAAGAAGGGAAAAACTATTTAAATAAATATGAAGCTTGGCTATGGGATATTACTAAATATGCACTTGCTGATTATGCGAATTTTTCTCCTGAAGATTATTCCTTTCACTTAAAAAGTAATCCTTTTCCAAATCTTAGGCATTTACCCATTGGACCCTATCGTATGGGACGTGGGGTAGATATAGCAAAAGAACATATTTATCGGCTAGGTCACCCGATTGCCCAGGAAATTATTCAAAAAGCCAAAAGTGAAATATTAACTCCAGCCGAAATTATATTTGATTATTCCAATTGTGGTAAACAAATAACTATCATCAAAGATTTAGTCAATAAATCTGGATTATTGGTGGTTTTTCAGTTAACTGTTGAGGCGTTAGAAATAGAGAATTATATTATTTGTTTAGGATGTCATAATAACGGTAGTTTCTTAACTGATGAACAATGTGCCAGGCTATTTTCAGTTCCAGGGGTAGTGAGCAACGAAACTGTTACTTTTGAGTTGTCAGAAAAATTAAAAGAAGAATTAAATAATAAAGAGCGCGCTGTTTTTTCCAACATCGAAAAACGAAATGCTGATTTTTTTGATACAGAAATGACTAAGCTCGATAAATGGGCGGAAGATTTGAAAAATGCTCTTGAAACAGAAATTAAAGAGTTAGATCGAGAAATTAAACAATTAAAGCGAGATTCCAAGCTAATTCTGAAACTAGAAGAAAAAGTTAAAGCACAACGTCATATCAAAGATTTAGAGAAGAAACGCCACGAAAAACGTAACCATCTTTTCCAAGCGCAAGATGATATTGAGGCACGTAAAGAATCATTAATCGATAATATTGAACAAAGATTAAAACAAAGCAGTAAAATTGAGGAAATTTTTAGGGTTAAATGGCGTGTTATTTAATACAATCTGAATAATAAAGTAGGTAAATTATAGTGTCAAAAAAACAAAAACTCGAGTTAACTTGGATTGGCAAAGACCAAGAAATATATCTTGAGCCACGGATTTTGCTTGAAGACCACGAGAGGTCTTATGGCGATCAGAAAACAGATAATATGTTAATTCATGGCGACAATTTACTTGCGCTTAAAGCATTAGAGCAGGATTTTTCCGGTAAGATTAAATGTATTTATATCGATCCTCCATACAATACCGGCAATGCTTTTGAGCATTATGATGATGGAATTGAGCATTCACTGTGGCTTTCGCTAATGAAACCGAGACTAGAGCTATTTAGAAAATTGCTGGCAAATGATGGAAGTATTTGGATTTCTATTGATGATGATGAGTGTCATTATTTGAAAGTGTTATGCGATGAGGTTTTTGGGAGGGGAAATTTTGTTTCAAGTGTTATTTGGATGAAAAAATCTTCTCCACAAAATGATGCTAAGTGGATTAGTGATACGCACGATCATATTTTAGTATATGCAAAAAATAAAGAAACCTGGAGACCAAATAAACTTCCACGTACACAAGAACAAAACAGCATATACAAACATAGTGATATGTTTGATGGAATTAACAATGATGGAAGTTATTATGGACGTGGTCCATGGTTTCCCGGTGATATGACAGTAAAAACTATTAGTGATAACGCTTTATACGAGATAACAACTCCTTCCGGGAGAATGGTAAAACCGGCTGATGGAAGATGTTGGGTATATACAAAAACAAAGTTCGAGCAGCTAATAGCTGATCATAGAATTACTTTCGGCAAAGATGGCAATAATAAGCCTTGCATTAAAAGGTTTATCACAGAAATTGAAGATAGAGGCATTGTTCCAAAATCAGTGTGGCTTTATCAGGAAGTTGGTGAGAATAGGAATGCTAGGCAGGAGGTCAAAGCTTTTAATATTGAAAATCCCTTTGCTACACCAAAGCCAGAGCGTCTAATTGAACGAATATTAACTCTTGCCACCAGCCTTAATGATCTTGTTTTAGACTCTTTTCTTGGTTCAGGTACAACTTCTGCTGTTGCTAATAAAATGGGTAGACGTTGGATTGGAATTGAGTTAGGTGAACATTGTTATACGCATTGTCTACCACGTTTGCAAAAAGTTTGTGAGGGAACTGATCAAGGAGGAATTTCTAAAGCAGTAAATTGGCAAGGTGGTGGTGGATTTAAATTTTATGAACTTGCTCCAAGTTTATTAAAAAAAGATAAATATGATAATCTGATCATCGATGAAAGGTATAATGCTGATATGCTGGCAGCGGCAGTGGCAAAACATGAAGGGTTTAAGTATTGTCCACATGTAGAAATTTATTGGAAACAAGGGAAAGCCACTGAAAATGCTTTTATTTTTACCACATCACAAATGGTTACTGTTGCAATGCTTGACCGCATTTACGAAGAAATGCATGAGGGAGAAAGTTTATTAATTTGCGCAAAGTCTTATCAAAGTGAATGTACTAATACGTATCCAAATATTACTATTAAAAAAATCCCAAATATTCTTTTGGGACGCTGTGAGTTTGATAAGAATGACTATAGTTTAAATATTATTAACATGCCTATAGAAGAGGAAGATAGCGAATAAATAGTTTAAGATAATTTTATGAAAAAGAAAAACAATGCAATAGCAAGAATAGGAAACAATATTATTCCAACGACTCTTGTTTCAGATATTCGAAAAATGATTGAGGAAGCACGTTTGGCTGTTGCAGTTACAGCTAATGTAGGGCTCACAATGCTTTATTGGCAGGTTGGTAAAAGAATCAATACTGAAATTCTTAAGGGGAAAAGGGCAGGGTACGGAGAAGAAATTATCCCAACATTGGCAAGACAACTGGTATTTGAATATGGGAGAGGCTTTGAAGCCAAAAACCTATGGCGTATGATGCAATTTGCTGAATGTTTTTCGGATAAAAAAATTGTCGTGACACTGTCACGACAATTATGTTGGAGTCATTTCTTACAAATTATTGCAATAGATGATCAGCTTAAACGCGATTTTTATGCAGAAATGTGTCGAATTGAACACTGGAGTGTGCGGGCATTGCGAAAAAAAATAGCTGGTATGATGTTTGAGCGGACAGCAATAGCTAAAAAACCAGATGATGTTATTAAAACCGAATTAGCTGCTCTGAGAGCAGAAGATAAGCTTACTCCAGATTTAGTTTTTCGTGATCCTTATTTCTTAGATTTTTTAGGTTTAAAAGGGGCGTTTCAGGAAAAAGATTTAGAAAATGCTATATTGCGAGAAATAGAAGCTTTTATTATGGAGCTTGGAGTTGGATTTACTTTTGTGGAAAGACAAAAACGGATGGTTGTTGATGGAGAAGATTTTTATCTAGATTTGCTTTTTTACCACCGGGATTTATGCAGGCTCGTTGCGATCGAATTAAAACTTGAACGATTTAAACCAGATTTTAAAGGGCAAATGGAATTTTATTTAAAATGGCTTGATAAATATGAACGCAAACCGGGAGAAGAACATCCTATAGGACTTATTTTGTGTGCTGGTAAATCCAATGAAAGAATAGAGCTTTTAGAATTAGGAAAAAGTGGAATTCGAGTGGCTGAATATATTACAGAACTTTTACCAAAAGAAGCCTTAGAAAAGAAATTTCACGAATCCATTACTCGTGCGCGGCTATTATTTGATAATAAGGAAGACTTGAATGGATAAAAACGCCCAAATGATCTCGAATTGCTTGAGTTTACGAACGCCGCAAAAACAAGCATTGGAGATATTAAATAATTTATTAGACAAACTAATATTACACAAAAATATTAATTTGGTCGCCGAATTAGATAAAGTCAAATCAATCTGTCCTACTTGTACGGATTTTGAACGTAATTTTGTTTCCATTTGCTTTGCGTTAGCAACTGGCGTTGGGAAAACCCGATTAATGGGAGCATTTATTGCATATTTATATTTAGAAAAAGGGATAAAGAATTTTTTTGTATTAGCACCAAACCTTACAGTTTACAAAAAGCTCATTGCTGATTTTTCCGATCCAACACATCCCAAATATGTTTTCCAGGGAATTGGGGAATTATCTCAATATCCACCGCGTATTATAACAGGAGATAATTATACCCAAGCTGCGCAAAGATCTATGTTAAATTCAGAAATCAATCTGAATATTTTTAATATTTCAAAAATAAACGCCGAAACTAGGCAGGGCACTGAACCAAAAATTAAACGTCTATCGGAATATCTTGGAGATTCTTATTTTAATTATTTAGCAAATTTAGACGATTTGGTATTGTTAATGGATGAGTCACATCATTATCGCGCCGATCGTGGTATGCAAGTTATCAATGAATTAAACCCAGTTTTAGGATTAGAGCTTACTGCTACACCACAAGTTGAGAAAGCTGGATCAGCTATTAAATTTAAAAATGTTGTTTACGAATACTCTTTGGCAAGAGCGATAGAGGATGGTTTTGTTAAAGAACCAGCGGTTGCAACTCGTAAAGATTTTAACCCAGCTTCTTTAATGCCTGAAGATATCGATTTAATTAAAATACAAGATGGCATTTGTATTCATGAAGATACTAAAGTGGCTTTGGAAATTTATGCTAGAAATAATAAAGTCGATGCGGTGAAACCTTTTGTGCTTATCGTAGCAAAAGACACAGAACATGCTGGAACATTGAAGAGGCTGATTCAATCAAAAAGCTTTTTTGAAGGAAGATACGCCAATAAAGTTATGGAGCTTCATTCCAATCAAAAAGGTATGGAAAAAGAAGAAAATATTCAGCAATTGTTATCATTAGAAGATTCAAACAACCCTATTGAAATTGTCATTCACGTCAATATGTTAAAAGAAGGTTGGGATGTTAATAATTTGTATACAATTATCCCTTTGCGCACCGCCGCATCGCAAACATTACGTGAACAAACTATTGGTCGCGGTTTACGGTTGCCTTACGGTAAAAGAACTGGTGATAAAAGGGTTGATACATTGACAATCATTGCTCATGATAGATTTCAGGAAATTATTGATGCGGCTAATAGACCAGATTCAATTATTAAACAAAAGAACATTATTACTATTGATATTGAAGAAATACAGCATACAAAAGAAGTCATAGTGTCGCTTCCAAGAACAGAATCACTTTTATTGGAACGCAAAAAGGAGATTGCATTAATTAGTAATGATGAACAAAGGCAACAAGGGGAGTGGCAGTTGCAGACTGAACAAGAAATTATTAACATTCTTCCTCAACTTAATACTAAGTTTAATAGTCTTCAAGATTTATCTAGCGGTGCAGCACAAACAGCATGTATCGATTTGTACCAAGCACAGTTAAGAAATCAGCCACAACAAGAGTTATTTACAGATATTAGAGTTGAGGAAGCTAGGGCTATGTATCAAAGGGTTGTACAGGATTTTCTAAATAACATTATTGAGATTCCCAGAGTAGTTGTTCAGCAAACAAATGATGTGTCTAGCGGATTTTATGATTTTGATCTCGATGCAAGTAAATTGCACTATCAGCCAGTTTCTCAGGAAATTTTAATTCAGTACTTACGTGAGCAAGAAGATGGGATTAGACATCTTATTGGTAAAGGACGTATTGTTATAGACAAATTAGATAAAATTATTGTAAATGAGTTGATTAACATACCAGAGGTTGATTATGACACCCAAGCTATTTTATTATTTAAATTGGCAATACAAGCTATTGAGCATTTTCGTTCTTATTTAAAATATGAACAGGAGGTAGACAATGTTGTGCAGTATAATAAGCATGAAATAGCGCGATTTATTTTTTCTCAAATGCAAGAACACTTTTATTGTAAACAGCCTCAATATGAAAACGTAAAAGTATTGCCTTTTGTGAGTATAGAGCCGCATAATTATACAAAATATGCTTTTGATACCATCTATCCTTATACAGAAACCATAGAGCCAACTTCTTCTATTCCTAGTAAGATATTTATTGGTTTTAAAAAAGCCTGCCATGACAAATATAAATTTGATTCTAAAACAGAAAAGGATTTTGCGATTATCTTGGAAAATGACCAAGAAGTTTTAAAGTGGATGCGTCCAGCTGAAAAACAATTTGAAATATGGTGGTCAGTAAACAATTCCAAACGCTATTGTCCAGACTTTGTTGTAGAGACAGCTAATACTATTTATATGGTTGAAACTAAAATGCTTAAAGAAACGGATTCAGAAGAAGTCAAAGCAAAAGCTAAAGCCGCGTTACATTATTGTAATTTGGTAAATAAATTTGCTTTAGAAGTTGGTAAAAAACCGTGGAAATATCTGCTTATTCCCCATGATGAGGTGAAGTTTAATATTAGTTTTACTTATTTTGCTAAACACTTTAATTATTATCTATGAGTGATTTAAAAATCATAAATATGAGCAACAAAATAAAAAAAGTAGATGATTTTTTGCAAAAAAGGATAAAAGTTGCTGAGGCAGCTTTTCCAGGATTGGCTGGCTAATGTTCTAGTTATCTAGAATTGGTAGAATTTGTTGCAATAACTTTGGTGCCTGCTGGAAATATGAAATTATCGGTAAGTGGAATAAGATTTTATAGATTTTTAATTATTTTCCTTAGTCTAAATAAGGAAGTAGCATATTTGGTAGAACCATATTTTAAATATTTACTAAAGAAATAACATGAACATAGATTTTGGAAAATTAAATAGTGCTGGAACTGTAGATACTGTTTTGTCACCAAGAGAAATATTTGCGGCGTTACCTAGTAAGGAAGCAGGAAAATTCGAATATCCAAGGGATGTTCAGACTCAAGTTTGGAACCACTGGTTCGAACGGCGGAATGAAAATGATCTGGTTATTAAAATGAACACAGGTAGTGGGAAAACCGTTGTTGGGTTACTGATTTTAAAAAGTTGTCTAAATGAACAAAAGGGACCAGCTGTTTATGTTGCACCTGACAACTATTTAGTTAAACAAGTTTTATTAGAGGCACATAACCTTGGAATAGAAACGACCGAAGAGGTTGATTCACCACGCTTCCTATCAAGAAAAGCTATTCTTATAATTAATATTCATAAGCTTGTTAATGGATTATCTAAATTTGGTGTAGGTGACGAGGGGGTTAAGACAAAAATAGGTAGTTTATTGATCGACGATGCTCATGCGTGTTTGGATACTATAGAAGATCAATTCATGATAACTATCAGCCATGAAAGTGAAGTTTATAAAGAACTTTACGATATTTTTTCTGAATCACTTTATAAACAATGTGAATCCAAAGCTTGTGAAATCGCATTGGGTGAACCATCAACGTATATGCAAGTGCCATTTTGGGTGTGGCAAGATAAAGTAGAGGAAATTAGTGTAATTTTAACAAAACATAAGCATACCGATAAAATAAAATTCGTATGGTCTCTACTCAAAGAATCGTTAAAATTATGTAGATGTGTTGTTAGTGCAAAAAAAATTGAAATATCCCCACATTGTATTCCAATTCACATAATGCCAAGCATCACCAAGGCTTACCGGAAAATATTTATGACCGCTAATTTTGCTGATGATGGAATATTGTCTACCCATTTTGGTATCACAGAAGAATCTATTAGCAAAGCGGTTACTCCAGATTCGGCAGGAGATGTTGGTGATCGAATGATACTGCTACCACAAGCTATCAATCCAAATATATCAGATAATGACATTAAGCAATTTTGCAAGAAAGTTTCGCTAGATAGTAATGTGGTTGTTATTGTTCCTTCAGATTATCGTGCTCAGTTTTGGAAAGATCAGGCTGATTTAGTTCTTACAAAAGATAACATTTATGCCGGGATTGCGCAGTTAAAATCTAGAAAGGTTGGGCTAGTAATATTAGTCAATCGATATGATGGTATTGATTTACCAAAAGATGCTTGTCGTTTTCTAATAATTGATAGCTTGCCAGATGTAAGGCGTCAAATTGATAAAGTTAACCAAAGTATTCTTATGGACGGTGATCGCTTAGCCTCGCAAAGAATTCAACGCATTGAACAAGGCATGGGCAGAGGAATAAGATCTAATGATGATTATTGTGTTGTTTTTCTAATGGGAAAAAGCCTTACAAGTCATTTATACGCTGAAGGAGGAATCGAAAAATTTTCACCAGCAACTAGAGCTCAATTAGCTCTTTCAGAACAACTATCTGAACAGTTTAGAGGGAAAGGTCTTGAAGAAATAGGTGAAGGAATGTCATATTGTTTAAAAAGAAATCAAGATTGGGTTACACACAGTAAGGGGGCAGTCGCATCACTTATCTATAGTAAGGAATCTTATTTTGATCGAGGGGCTGTGGCAATACGCAACGCCTATGATTTTGCATGCCATAATGACTACGAAGGTGCAGAAAAAGAATTACTTAAGCTGGTCAACGTTACTACCGATAAATCTTTAAAGGGATATTTTATGCAATGTTTAGCAGAATACATTAATTTTAATAATGTTAGTGAAGCACAAAAAACTTTAAAATCTGCTGTATCGCAAAATTATAGAGTTATTAAACCAGTTGCTGGTATAGCTTACCATAAGCTTGATTATTCAATAAGTACGGAGCAAGCAAGGGCATGTAGTGCGTATTTAAAAAATCTACATGGTGATCCAAATAAAATTTTAATAGAGATAAATGGGCTTTTAGAGCGTTTAATATTTAGTGAACCAGAAACATTTAATGTTTTTGAAGAAAGCATAAAAAAATTGGCACTATACTTAGGTTTTGAGAGTCAAAGACCAGAGAGCGTCTCCAATAAAGGACCAGATGTTTTATGGGCAATTGGGGGACTTAACTACCTTGTGATTGAATGCAAGAATGGTTCGATAACAGATACAATTAACAAAAAAGATTGTAATCAACTCAATGGTTCTTTCGAATGGTTTAAAAATGAATATGATAATACCTGCAAATGCACACCAATTATGATCCATCGTTCATCTGTTTTTGAACATGCAGCTTCTCCGAATGAGCAAACAAGAATCATCGATGTTGATAATCTTGAGAAGTTGAAAAAGAATGTTCTGTCGTTTATTAAGTCCATATGCTTTAAAAATGTAATTCATGATGTAGGCAAAATACGAGAATCACTTATGCAGCATAAACTTTGCCAGGCAGATTTGTTGCAACACTTTACAAGTAAATATTCAGTTAAATAGCAACTATGTTTAATATTAAAAAGTTTATGTTTTTTGTAATTGAGGTGGCAGATCATTTCTGCCAAAACCAGCTGATTCAAACAAATATTCAATTTTAGAATCATAAATTTTGTCTACTATATTATAAATTTGTAGACGCCATAAAACATCTCCAAAAAACTGTCTATTAAATCGTTTCTGGCAGTATTAATAGACGAATTGTCTATTAATCGATTTAGGAGACACTTTTTTATTTTGTTAACTTTTATTTAAGATTTGTGTGTTAATATTGGTTTCTCAATTATATGATAAACTGGTTTTTATTTTTAGGAGATTTCTGTGTTAAATGAACGCCAACAACAACTTCTTGAACAATGTACTAAAAATTTATTTGAAGCAATTATTGATGAAAGCGTTCCGCCCGCTACATCGATTTTGGCTTTAACAGCAATAGCTAAGCCAATATTAGATTCTATAGAGGAAGCAGCATTTAAGATAAATTATGACTTGCAACTAGCGGTACATATATTGAGAGAATTTTATGCGGATGTTAGTGATCGAGAGCGACAAGGTTTTCTAGATGACAATAATGCAGAACAAATATCAAATCCTGCATTAGCTTCTACTAAAAAAGATTTGCAGCAAGCTTTACAGACAATAGCAATTAGATTTGTAATAAAGGTATTTGTAGCAAATCATACGCGAACAATTGGAACAATAAACGAGCGAATTTTACGCATTCTTCCAAATAATGCTACCGCGCTTGCTAATCGTGGTAAAGAGCTTTATGAGTTGGATTTAATAGAACACAATGCAGAAGCTCTGCCCTGTTTTAGCCGCTCATTGGTAATTAATCCAAATAATCCCGATATACTTAATCTGCAGGGTCATGCTTTTCACAGAGCTAATCGTAGCGAAGAAGCGTTGGAAAGTTATGAAAAATCTTTGAAGATTCGACCAAATAATCCCGAGACCCTTACTGAGTGTGCTCTTGCACTATTTCGTTTGAAGCGTGATTCAGAAGCACTAGACAAACTTGACCAAGTTTTAAAAGTTAATCCAGGTTATGAGAGAGCTAATCGTATACGTTGTAAGTGGCTTCATGATTTAGAACGAAAGCAAAGCCAAGTTCGTTCGCAGACATTTTTTGGCAGCGTTACTCATAGCATTACAACAAGTAGCTCTAGTATTGCAACATCGTCTTCGGATGCCTCCTTACAAGTCCACGAACATTTATCTCTAGCCAAATAGTAAATTGTTAATAAATAAATTTAGGTAAATATTATGTCAATGTCTAAACCAATTGAACCAAGAAATATTGTTACAGCACAATCTCAGAGTGAGCATCATTTTTCGATACAAAATTTTCCAGAAAAGGTTTTGTTCAACGTACTACTAAAAACAGTTCAACTCGGATACCTTAAATTATCTGATATACAGAACCTAAGTTTTGTGTTCCCTAATATTTTTGGCGCAAAAAAAATAGATTTTTCTCAGCAAGCTGATGCTGCTTCTACTAATATTTCAATTACAAAATTTATTAATAAGTATGGTTTGGTTTTAGCTCGATTAAACTATTTGGTAAATTATCTGCGTAATGCTCCAAATACGCCTTATGATCCAGACCATAAGAAAAATAGTAAGGATTCGATAATTAAAATGAAACTTGCAATTCAAGCAAATTATCTCATGGTATTTTATTTAGCACTTCGTCAAATAGATACAACACGTTATCCGACATGGTATTCAGATCCACATCCAAAAACCGAATCAGAAACTATATCAGAGTTACTTTTCTTACCTGGGTTAAGTATTAATTTCGAAAGCCTACGTCCATACGTTTCTATTGGTGGTGGAGCTAGAATAATGTTGGAAATCTTATTTAACGAGAATGTTATGCTATGGGAAAAGCTAAGATGGCTGAACTTAGGTGCGCAAGCCCATAATTTTTGTGCTTTCCAAATATATCCCGATTATCCTAATTTTGATTTTAATTTTCTAGCTACCCTACTTACTAATCAGCGTTCTAGACTAGAAAGTTTAGTTATAACTATTCCAAGCATGGCTGATATTGCAGATCCTGAAATGTCTAGATTTTCATCAGAGATAATTTGTAGAAGATCATTATATCAATTCAAAACATTAGCTGCAGCATTAAGAAACAATACCTTTCTCAATTATTTACATATTAGAATGTCTTTTAAGTCAAGAGAGCATCATGTTGATTATTTTAATGAGCTATCTATGGAACTTAGTTCATTTATTAAAAGTAATAATAACATAACTACATTTGTGCTATCCTGTAATTCTTCTTTTCCAGAAGATAACAAGATACTAACCACTTGCATTGATACCGCCCTAAAAGAAAATAATAATATTCAGTCTTATGATATACAAAGGGCAGGTGACAATAAATTCAAAATAACCTCAATTCTTAAACCCCAAAACTGTCGCATTCTGCGAGCGCTAGTATCTACCCAATCTTCCGTATCTGAAGCAGTATCACTTTCATCTTCTGGATGCAGTATGTTTAATTCCAGAGGTGCGCAAGAACATAATCTACCTCCGCATCGTAGCGCAACAGCACAGCAAGAAATTGATAATCTTTTCGCGTCAGCTGATGGGAAGCTCTTTCCGTTAGCGCATTTAGTCGAGATCCACCCGGAGTATAAGGAAGATTTTTATCAACGAGTTATTACTAAAGATAATTTCTCAAAATTTATTAGGGATAATATTTTTGCTTTAAAAAAACTAATTAAAACTTTCCCAGCACATGAAGCGGAAATAAATTCTTTATTTAGTCAGCCAATACCATCAACGTTGCCGATCGATTCCGCATCTAGGCAAATAAACCCAAGTAACACGTTTTAAAAAACTTAATTTGGAAGATGAAAAATGTTTTCTGTATCGATAAATATTATAAAAAAAGAAATGTCGTTAAAAGCTATTGGAGAAGCAATTCGCTTAAATCAACCACTTAACGAATTCATGATAGCGGCATTTAGGGAAGGGTACATAGATATTGTACAATATTTAATAGAAGTAGGTGTTCCTTTCGCTCCACAAGGAGCCGAGAAAATGGCGTTAAGATTACCTACTGCAAACTTATTAGTATCAGCTGCTCATAATGGATATGGTCGTGTTGCACAAACTTTATGTCCAATACTTATTCAAATGATAACTGAGACAAAGAGCGATATATTAACACCAGAATGTGAGTTACATTATCAATTAAGAGGGTTACTTAGGGAAGCATTTTGTGAGGCTATTTATAATCAGTATTTTGATATTGCTAAAATTATCTTCGATTGTACAAGATTAACGGACATTGATACGGGATTTCGAGAATTGTTTGAGCGTACTAAAGATATAAAGGCAATAGAGTTTTTTGTATCAAATACAAAGAACCATAAATATTGGGATATTAAGTCCGAAAACTTTGATTATATGGTAGGATGTGCAATCAGGAACAATCGGGCAGATGTTTTAAAGCTGTTGTTAAGTACTGAGAAACCTATTAGTGATGGTATAGGTAGACCAATATATCAGAATGATGGGGAAAGTGATCAATGCGGGAATGTAATTTATAGTAAGTTGGGTGAAGCATTTGCTAAAGCAGCAGAAAACGGATTTGTAGATGTTGTACAAGTTATATTGGATTCAGGTAGACCTGTTGGCACAAATAGTGCTTGTAAGAGTTGTTTAACAGATGCTCTTCGGAAAGCAGCTAAAAGTGGACATAGAAGGATTGTGGAAATCATAAAATCACATGAACCAGTTTCAATATTTACTTCCGAAAATCACTGCTCTTTATTTGGATCATCAGCCGCGAGTAGTCGATCTTTATTAGATTTTCCAAGTACAGCAAGCGTTACTACAAGAGAAATTCCTAAAGAAGAGATAGTGGCTGGGTTTATCGCAGAAAAGTTAGGAGTAAAGTGTACAGTAAGTAATATCCCATCCATGTTTGCTTCGATTAAATTTCCACTAACAACATCAGCGGTTCAACTAAGTACTTATGCAAGACAGTTAGAATCAATAATCGGTACGGTATATGAGGCGCAGTCATCGGATGCTTTTTCTATACAGCTAGGGTTGGCTCCTAAAATTAGAGTTGAAGGTGGTTTTAGTGACTTAGATGCTATAATCAAAAAGCTGCAAGATATGCCGAATCCAGTAAGCTCTATATGTCCTAAAAATTAGTTCGACCAGAATTAATCTGGTCGAACTAATTATCCTTAGCTATTGGATATAGTAACTGATGGTTTTGGAAGTATTAATACGTAAAAACTAATTTATTAAACTATTGGAGATAATTATGTTAAATGAGACACAAAAACAAAATCTAGAGAAAACAGTGAAAGCTGAACAAATAGTTGAATTTTTACTAGGTTTCCCTGAAACTGATCGAATCAATGTGCTCGAAAGAATTTTTGACGAGAAAATCTATTTAAAGGAGATTATCCCAATCTCAACTTTAATAATTATTTTAAATGCTCTACCTGCTAATGAGCGAATACGCTGCGCCTTCATGCTAATATTAAATATGGATAATATTATTGAAAATATTGATCAATTAGCTGCTATTTTAAATTGTTTACCCGAAGTTCATCGGGTAGAGTTTATTGAAAACACACTCACAGCTAATACTATATCCCGTTTTATTACAACAGCTAACTCAGTAATACCAGCCGTGGTTTTCAATACTTTACTAGAAAGCCGCTGCCCCGACTACCTTGTAATTGAAGGTGATAGACGTTATAACGCACATAACTATGAAGAAGCACGTAGATATTATAAAAGTTCATTGGCAATCCGACCTAATTATGCAGATACCCTTAACAAGGTTGATAATACATATCTTGCCTTAAATCATTATAGAGAAGCACAGGAAATTAAAATTAATAACCCTAACCCTAACCCTAACCCTAATATAATTGATGCTGCATCTAGAGCTTTAAATCATAAAGGATCAGTGTCGGAGGCGCTTCCAATTACCAGCCCACCAGCTACCTCTGTTACACAGCCGATAATTACGCAGGGGATGTTTCACCAGCCCCAACACGCTTTGAGTAGTTTTGGTCAAACTAACCAAATTGCAGTTGAGAAAAATACAAAACCAGATATTTCTTTAAAAAAAATATGTTGTGTTATATTATAATGAAAAATTATGATTCAGAGAAAATAATACAACTAACATAAACTATTTATTAGAAGGGGTTTTTAATATGCCAAACTTTTTAAATGCAAAACAATTAGCAATTACCGATTTTTTCTCAGCTATTAAATCTGTTGCTTTAGGAATGGATGCTTGTTTAAAGGCAAATGGACAAAAAGATGTTAAATTTCATCAAGTTTATTCATCTGTAATTTTAGCAATTAGACCTTTACTAGAATCCCATCCTCACGAAGTATACGAATTGTTTCATTTAAATGAGGATCCTGAAATAACAGGAAAAATGCTTGGTTTTTTGAGGCAGCAAGAAGGGTTAATTAATGCTGCCGGGTTAGATGATGTTCGTTTAAATGCCGCGGTTTCTGGTGGTCCCGTTTTTCCATTAATTGATCAACTTGTTCCTGTAACTTTTATTGATGAAAGTGTTAGCCAATTTAGAGGCGAGTTAAAAATAAGTGCTTCTTTTGATGCAAAAAAAGCTATTGCTGATATTAAACCAGGAGAAGCTGTAAATATTAGATTATCTTTAAACCCTGATGATGCCAGAAGAATTACTGAAAATTCTCATGTCGAACAACTTGGTTTTAAGCAAGGAAGACTGACTAGTACTGAAGATACAACGGAAAGACATGTTAGTATTGCTTTACGAACTCCTTTTAGACCAGAAGTATTAAATTTTATAGAAGCGAAAAATAGGCAATTGCGAGAGAGGGCTTTCGAAACAGCAGGAAAACAAAAAATAGTTGTGCCGCCCGATATTCGTACTCAAGTTTCTATATTAACCTTAATATCTCAATCCAGTATCCAGGCAATCGAGGAGTTGCGCAAAGAAGTCGCAGGACTAGCTCCAGGAGGCAATAAGTTGCCACCCTTACATATAACTCAAGGTAATATGCCTGTAGAACCTGCTTCACCGGAAACTTTGTTGCGGTTGCGCAATTTAACTGAAATCCATGAGAATTATTTGCATCAATTTCATTTAGATTTAGATGCAGCGATTCCTCATTTTTCTGCTTTGCACCCTTAAAAATTAATAGTTTTTCATACTAAATTGTCATCAACCTGTTTGTGTGTAAATATGCATAAACAGGTTGTTGCTTTTTAACGGATATCAACTTGAACAAAAGCGTATGTGGGATTAAAGACAAATTTTCGGAGAATAAAAATGTTTTCTCCAAGCATTACTCTTTGTAATGTTGCGCTAAAAATAAAATTTCAAAACCATATATAATCTTTGTGTTATAAGTTTTGAGTTATTTTAAAAACCCACCTTCTTAAGATTGCATTAATTCTTCTTTATCAATTATGTATTATACTTTGCTGCGTTTATATTTAAATTTAAATACTTAAATTAGAGGATAAAAAATGTTTTCTGTACCGATAAATATTATAAAAAAAGAAACTTTGTTAAAAGCTATTGGAGAAGCAATTAAATTATATCAACCTCTTAATGAGTTCATGATAAGAGCAGTCGAGGAAGGATACTTGGATATTGTACAAAATTTAATAGAAAGAGGTGTTCCTTTTGTTCCCCAAGGAGCCGAGAAAATGCGATTAAGATTACCTACCGCAAACTTACTGGTAGCTGCTGCCAAAAATGGCTATAGAAGTATTGTACAGGCTTTATGTCCTATATGTGCCGCAATGATACTCGAGCTAAAAGATGGTGGATTTACACCAGAAAGTACGTTGCGCTTTGAATTAGTGGGTTTATTTGGAAAGGCATTTCGTGAGGCTCTTGCTACTCATCATTTTGATATTGCTAAAATTATGTTGGATTATGCAAAAGAAAGGGAAATTGACATAGGGTTTGAGAGCTTAATTGAATCTAGATGTGAATATACCGAAGAGATGGAAACTAGAGATATAAAGGTTGTAGAGTTTGTAATATCTAATACACCGCAAGATAAGTATTGGAATCGTAAGTCTGAATATTTTGACAACGCGGTAAGGAATGCCAGCATTGCTAATCGTGCTGATATTTTAAAGATTTTATTAGATACTCACAAACCTATTAGCGATGGACATAAGGCTATATATGCATTTTGGGCATTATATGATGATCAGCCAACAGGAGGTGCAACTTTTAGTATTTTAGGCGATGCATTTGCTATTGCTGCAAGTAAAGGATATGCAGACGTTGTAAGAGTAATCCTGGAATCAGGCAGACCTCTTGGCGTAAACTATGATTTAGAGGATAGTTTAATTGCTGCACGACGCAATGCTGCTAAAAAATTTCATACAAACGTCTTGGCTGTTATTAATTCATTTAGACCAGATTCATTTGCACCAGCCCTCCCAAAAAATAGTAATTGTGTATCTGGATCATCATCGGTTGTGAGTAGGCGTTTCAGTATAGACGGGTTTTTCATGGACGCTCAAAAAATCGGTACTAAAAAATGTGCTAGCAATTCGAGTGATAGATCTGTATTACCAATAATTCCCGAAAACTTGGCACGACCAGTACCATCACATTGTTCAGTCCAAACTTTAAATCAGCTTCTCACAGCAAAGTTAGAAGTGAAGTGTGAATTTGATAATGTTCCTGGTTGCTGTGCTGCTATAACATTCTCCTTTGGAACAACAGAAGCTGATCTTAATAAATATGCTAGAGAACTAAAGCAAATAACCGGTATAGAATTTGCCGTGTCACCATCATCTGCTAGATGTAGGAATGAGGGAAGGGCTCCTACATTAGAAATATATGGAAAAATAGACTACTTGACAATTATGTTTGAAAAACTCGGTAAGGCAAAATCTACACCAATTGTATCTACTAACAGCAATTTGGGTGATACACCTGTATTACCAATAATCCCTGAAAATATAGAACGTCAAGTAACTGTACTTACTACAAGTTCATCAGCTACACCAAGTAGTATTTCAGTAGATTGCTTAACCAGTATACTAAGAAATATCAGCGTGACAAAACCGGATCCAATTCCATCTGCTAGCGGTAATCCAGCTAATTTATCTATTCCTGCATTATGTTCTACAAGCATGGCATCCTCAACGAGATTGTCAATAATCCCAAGTAGTATTTCGGAAAATTTGACTGTTATTCCAAACAGCATTTTTACCGCAGCTCGAATGGAGAACAAGGATGGAATATCTGAAAAAGAGGTGAGTGCTGGATTAGCAGGAATACGCTTATAGAAAAATAGTACATTTATTTATTGAATCCATCTGGGAGATCATCCCATAACCGTGATTAATTTTATAATCACGGTTAATAAAATTATATAAAAATCAGGAAGTTATACCAGCTTTACCTAAATTAACTCCCAAAACGCATGCGTCCTTGTTGTATTGGTTCTTCATGATTTCCTTCAGCTTGACGCTCATGTCTCCTTTGTGCGTGATTTTCTAAATCTTGTGTAGCCTGTCTGCTGAAAAAACAAGATCCAGTTGTGATATTTTCTCCTGCTACTATTTGCGCTTTACTAACTGCTGTTTTGCGGTTAAGTATCATTTCCAGAGCATCTAATAGACTTCTAGACTCTTGTTGAACACAACATAAGTTTTGTGATGCTAATTCGCCTATTTGATTTTGGTGCTGTCCACTATGCAAAAGATCTATCAAGCTAGCTTCATTGAATGGTTGCATACGTAGTAGATGATGAAAAAAATCATGACTAGTCATAATGTGAGCAATACTATGTTTTTGTTGTTGCTCAAGTATTTCTGTGAAATTATCAGTAAAACAGTAAGCTCGAAGTGCATTAAACTCGCAATAACAATCATTTAGACATTGTAATGCATGGTGTAAAGGTGACGCTATTGCCATCGCCGCTTCTGACAGTTGGTCCTTTTGTCTAGTAAACACTTCTGTTTTTGAAACAATTTCAGTCATTGAAACAATCTTTATTTTTTCTTCTGCTAAATAGGCCCTCTTATTTTCAATAAGATCAAATATGAGTTTTTTTAACTGCAAATAACGGACCGCACGAGGGTATTTTTTGTCTTTATTCTTACCACTTTTATTACTTTCCTTATGACCACAAACTTGGCGATGTATTTCGCCATGGTGGCAAAAGTCATTAAATAATTGCTGGAATTCTTGTAAGTCATGCAATTCTGCCCCAGATAATTGCAAGGTTACAGCATGCTGTGAAATTATAAATATGGCATCTTGAATAGCATGATGGCGAACTTCACGCTGCATATCAATATCTCTTTCGTGCTTATGTTTTGATTTACTCTTATCGGGCTTAACAGGAATGATCGGGATAGCAAAACCAAGCTCATGGGTACGCAAATTTTGTTTTGCCTGTAGCCTATCCTCACACTCTTTTTTGCATTGTATATTTACAACACCACATATGTTTTTTACTTCAGCTATTACTTTGCTAATTTGTTCATTATATTTGCTTATTATCTGCGGCAAAAAATTAATGAATATTCCCGATACTAAGGTTTCATCACGCAATGCTTGCTGTATAATGATAGCTACTTCAGAATTCTTAATTTCGCGCATTAAATCCTCATTGGGTTGCAAAGCATTAAGAAAGGTGATGAACAAGCGTGTCCAACGTAATAATTGAATGCGATTAAACTTCATATAATGATCTTGCCGAGGAATGGCACGCAGTAAAAAATTAACACGTTCTAATGCATTGCGAATACAAATAGTTGCATCAGACTCTAGTTGATCACCTAAAGCAGTATAAACTGTTACCGTAGAATCTTGTATACCAGTTGTATGTACAGCTGGTTTGTGAAGAAGAGTAAGAAAACTTGCTAATATCTGTTCACGTTTGGCTTTAAATAAGGGGGAACATATTTCTAATGCGCTAAATTCTTTTAATAATTGTTGTAATTTATCGTATTCTTCCGAAAAGCCCCTACGTTCTACTTCGGTATGTGTGTTAGAGCTGGATCTTTGTGAATTAAGTTCTTCTAAATGTATTAAATAATGATCACGGTTTATTGTGGTTTGTATTTGTCTTAAATTATCTATCAGCTTTTCAACAGCATGTAATATCTTATAATCATCAATATGTAATAACCAAAATTGATCACCGAAATAATCTGTTAACATACGAAAAGAAAAGGTGATTTGTTCACCAATAGCATTAATGTGCTGGACTAGATCTCTGTGTACTCTATTTATCTGATCACCAAGAGAAACAACATTTTGTTGTATTTGGTTAGCAAGAGTTTGCATGTTGCGCATAAATTGCTGCATTACTTCAGCCTGAGCCTTAGCTTCTTTTCTTGCTCTAAATGATGAAAATACCGAAGCGCCTAAGGCGCAAATCGCTAAAACAGGATTACCAAGTGCGACAGCAAGCACTGGAGGAGCTGCAGATCTTAAACACATAATTTCTGCGGTTTTACTTACCACCTCTACCCCAGTTCTAAGTAGAAATGCTAATTCTGGTTTTTTAAAACCATACTCAACAAAAGTACTAATAGAAGTTCCTGTATTACGAAAATTTTGTATTTTTCCCTGCAATTCAGCTTGTTGTAATTGCATCGCAGCATTATCTACGGTCACCTTATTCATTTTTCGTATCTGTTCTTCGATTTCCGTGGAAGATACACGTAATTCATGCTGCATTCTCTCTAAACTGATAAGAGCAGGACCATAATTAGATGAAGAGCTCTCCTCCCGTAAATTAAGAAATTTTCGCTGAACGTCTGCTTCGTGTTCTAGAGATGGTGAACTTACCCCACATTTTTGCAACATTCTCACCGCAGCATCCAGTTCTTCCGTGTTATGAAATGAGGATGTTAGGCATCTAAACTCATCTAGAGGCATAACCATAAGTCCTGTGGAATTACTTTGATCAAATATTTTTTCAAATATTTTTTTACCAGCAGCTCCTCCGCCTGGTACGCCTACCAATTGACTCGTTGTTGTGCCAATAATCCAACCACATATTCCTGAACTTAATCTAGTCATTTCTCCTTTATAGGTAACATATTCATTTCTTTTAGCCATCCAATTGGCATGCATTTCAAGTAAGTGTTTTTTATCATCTGATAGTAAGCTTTCCAGTGCTTTAATATCTTGTTTTTGAACAAACAAGCTCATTCCAAGAATTTTTTGATGTTCCTGATTAGTCAGGTCGATTCTGGGTATTCTCCCTCCAGCAACGGGACTCAATGAGCCGATAGTCAATAAATATGAGTTATGATGAAGGGTATCTACACCTGGGATAATAATTGGATCAAATAAATATCTTGGGTTTGATATATCAATAAGCGGATCTTTTCCTCTAATATCCAACTGTTTTTGTATATGTTCAAATTGCTCTATGTCTTTTGGATTAATCTCAAACATTAAACTATTTCCTTATTTAAGAAATAAAAATCCCTGGGGCAAGCCCACAGGGATTTTTATTAAGAACATTCATATGTTTTTTAACCTAATTTGTGCTTTTATATAAATTTTTATTGTGGCTTCAGTACCAGTTTATCCACATCTAATTCTCTGGATTTTTCTTTATGCTCAATTTCTAAATCTGTTAGTAGTGGTTTACCCCAAAGTGCTGGGGCTATAGTACAACTTGGTTGTTGTCTAAAGGAACGATGAGTTGGTCGATTTTCTGTATAATCATTTAAACCATGTTTTCCAAAAGATTTGACCTCTTGTGAAGCTAATGGGGGTTGAGAAGTACTAGTACTACATGAATTATCTTTATCTGATGGTGGTTCTAATATTTGGTTTCTTAACGGATATAAACACCTTACTGATGCTGGAACTAAATTTCCAATGTGTTTCCAACCATGATTTTCTCTACAATATTCGGATAAACGAGCTGGCAAAATGCCTACTTGTCCAGTTTCTATTGGTAACACAATTTTTTCGGGTGTTATCTGAGACGATGCAATGATTGTCGCAGCTAGATTATAAACAAAAGCTATAAACTGAGAGCAATAAAACTTTTCGTTCGATAAGTCTAAACTTTTTGCTTGTTGGACAAATTGGTCACATAACTGTCCAACGTTACATTGATAATTATTAGCGAAAGCCGCCCTTATAGCTCCAATGTAATCATAACTACCAGATCTCAATTCATGCATTTTCCGTCTCTCAATTGACTCAATAGCTATAGTTGCAGCAATATCTTTCGCAAATTCCACTACATCAGGTAAATTATATCTAAAAATTTCCCAATGATATTGATTAATGTCAATATAATTTAATTCCAAACCTTCGTCACTAGCCTCCACTATTTGAGCATGACCTAAATAAATTGCAACGTGTGTAAGTTGAGTATTAAAACGACCTCCATATGCTCCTTTATTCATTCCATTAGCAACCTGAATAATTTCATTTACTGGAGAACCATCATTGTATTTAATAAGAACGTCTCCAGGACTTAGGTCATTATAACATTGTATAATTTGTATAGACGCAGAATGATCTAATATTTTATCAGCTTGAATTGCCGGAGAAGCTATTGGAACGCAAGGCGGGTTTAAAATATCTTTTATTTCTTGGTTTCCATTTTCAGTAGCAATATCCAATGGAGTATAATTTGGGTAATAACCTTGAGTTGCATTTTGACGATCTACTTTGGCAGCTTTAGCTAACTGCAATTTGCTAGGATCTGTACGTTCGCAAATTTTTCTCACTACTTCATCCCAATTTGATAGAACTGCAATATGCAATGCATTATATCCATATAAATTATATTGATCCGTAACTACAAATAGCTTTTCCATTTTAAATGACAATAATGTACATCGTGAAATACTTGGATCTGCGCCAGCTTCAACTAAAGCAACAGCTACAGCGCTAAACTGCCTATTCTTTTTTTCACTTCCTCTTGTTAATGCTAAAAGTAAAGGAGTACATCCTGGATATTCTCCTCTAGTGACACCAGTACGATCAATGGTAGCATCTAATGCCCTTATTAGTAGTTCAAGATTTCTATACTTGCAAATTTCTATTATTAAATCTGGACGACAATTATAGGCTGCAATGTGTAAAGCATTATATCCATACCATTCATTGTTTTTATTTCCAGTTAGTGATGGATCAGCCCCATTATTTATTAGTTCTTGAACTTCATATGTATGCACATTTCTTCTCATTACCAATCTAAGCAATGGAGTATAACCATTGTGATCTCTTTTATTAATATCTGTTTTTGGCATATATAAAACTCCAATTAAAATTCAAAGCAAACTGAAAGCATCTATCGCTCATGTGAGCGAAACCCTTGTTGTTTGTAATGATCGAATATTCCCATTTCGTATCACTTTTGCTGCAAGGCTCTTATCTTTATGGGGGTTGACAATCATCCGTACAAAAAGTTACTGTAAGGAAATTTAATCACGTAAAATCAATGGGTTATAAAAACCGGTTTTGTCAACACTGAGTCCAGATTACATATTTGGCTGCAAGCTTGATTAAGATTATCATTGAATTTTCTAAAAATACAGGATAATCAAATGCATTGCCCACACTGCCAGTCAACAAACACACAACAAATAAAAAATGGTTTTGTCAACACTGAGTCCAAATTACATATTTGGCTACAGGCTTGAATAAGATTATCATTGAATTTTCTAAAAATACAGGATAATCAAATGCATTGCCCACACTGCCAGTCAATAAACATAC
>Ga0209319_1000752_pt1 | contig 35290 bp, 38 predicted proteins | sample RifGroE2_FD_184000 | JGI IMG/M metagenome (GOLD analysis project Ga0209319, IMG submission 184000) | Groundwater microbial communities from Rifle, Colorado - Groundwater E2 (SPAdes) (version 2) | ecosystem: Environmental > Aquatic > Deep subsurface > Groundwater | place: Rifle, Colorado, United...
GATACGTTTGTGTTTCTTAACATCTTATCGATCTGTTCCTTTGTGAATGTTCTTTTGCTCATATGATAGTAGTTTAACAGAATCAAAAAGCGGACACTTTTGTGTCCACTTTTTGGGGTACGGATCAATAAGGACGTTTTTTGATAAGAGCTTCTTTACACTTTCTTCACGGGTGTTTTTTTATGCTGTTATCACTCTTGAAGAAAACTATGCGACATATTTATCTATTTCTCCGTCAACGGAAAAAAACTGCGATACTGGTCGGTATTTTATTGTTAGGGGGAAGCATTCTCTTGGTTCGAGCTTTCGGTCCGGATACCGCACAAGTGCGCTACGTTCTTGAAGTCGCAGAGCAAGGAACGCTGACCACGAGCGTTTCGGGTACCGGACAGGTTCATGGTGAAGCGGAAATCGAGGTGAAGCCGGAAGTATCTGGCAAGATTGCTCAGTTCGTCGCAAAAAACGGGCAACAACTTGAAGAAGGTGACATCATTGCTATTCTTGATGCGAAAGATGCTCAAAAATCTGTTCGTGACTCTCGAATTAACCTTGAAAGTGCACAAATCGCGTACGAAAAATTACTTGCCGATCCTGATACTCTTTCACGCCTTCAAGCGGAAAATGCTCTCGCACAAGCGCAGAGAACGCTTAGTGATTTGGAAAACAGTCCTACTGATGAAAATCAAAATGATGCGCAAAGTGAAATTGATAACGCTGAGCGCACTCTTGCGCAGGCCAAACGTAATCTCATCAAAGTGCAGACTTCGGCGGAACAGGATCTCGAATCGGCTTCCGAAAACGGCTACAACGTCGTGGCCGAAGCGTTCGCGGACATTACCGACCTTATGACTGATCTGTCTGACTTCATTGGGACAGAACAGAGCGAAGAAGAATACATTGGCTATTATAACCTCATGGCCAGCTCTTCATATTCCAACGATGTACTGAGTAATTACGAAACGGCACAGGATTCCTATGACGACGCTTGGTCTGCATTCCAAGATTCAAGCCGAGACAGCAGCGTGGAGGAAAAAACCGAGGTTATCACGCTCACACTTCACGTTGCCGAAGACATTTCCGACGTGCTCAACAGCATTCAAATTCTTCTCAATTACATCGAGGATAACGGCTACGAAAGTTCCGCTATCGCCGACCACATTAATGAGATGATAAAAATTGTTCCTGTGAATATCGTTACCGCAAACGGCATTATCAACTCCCTGCAATCTTCAGCAAATACCATTGAAGAAACGGGCTTGAGTGCACCAAACTCGATCGCAGATGCCGAAGATGCTGTTGAAGAAGCGGAAATCGGTCTTACAACCGCGCAAGAAAACTACGACGACATTATGGATGGCGCAGATGAAAATGAGATCTCTGAAGCCAAAGAAACGGTCGCCGAACGAGAACAACAACTGGCAAATCTTACTGTAGATACTGATGGTCTTGAAGTTCGCTCCCAGAAGCTGAGTCTTGAGAGTGCTCGCAATAAATATAACGATGCTCTTGAAGAATTGGAGGAGTATACGATTCGCGCGCCAATTGGCGGAACGTTGGCAAACGCCAATTTGCATGTGGGAGAAATGGCATCGTCGGGCAGTGCACTCGCCATAATTGTTGCTGACCAATTCACGGCACAGATGACTTTAAACGAAGTTGATGTGGCAAAAGTCAGCATCGACGACCGTGTGACACTCACATTCGATGCGATTGAAGATTTGACCACAACCGGAAGAATCGTCCAAATTGACACCATCGGTACCGTGTCTCAAGGCGTTGTGAGCTATAACGTACTCATTGCCCTTGATACCGAAGATGAACGAGTGCTCTCCGGCATGAGTACAAACATCTCTATCATTACAAATATTCGACAAAATGTCGTTGTGATTTCAAATAGTGCAGTGAAGTCATCTGGTGATTCCTTTTACGTTGAGGTTTTTGACGGTGTAATGGAAACTGCAGAAATGCAAGGTGTCACATCAAATACACCGCCGCGCCAAGTGACTGTAGAAGTGGGTCTTTCCAGTGATACACAAACGGAAATCGTCTCCGGCTTAAACGCAGGAGAGTATGTCATAACAAGGACGGTAACGAATACGACAACCTCAACATCCGTCTCATCTGCTCCAAGCTTATTGGATAGCGGGGGTGGCCCTTCGGGTGGATTTGGCGACTCGTTCCCTCGCTAAACGTATGATTGAAGTAAAAAACGTTAGTAAAACGTATGTAACCGGCGCGGGATCCTTTGATGCTCTTAAAGAGGTAAGCTTCACTATCCTCGACGGAGATTTTGTGGCCATCATGGGACCTTCTGGTTCGGGCAAAAGCACGCTCATGCATATTTTGGGAGCACTTGATACGCCAACGAGCGGAACCTACGTTCTCAACGGAAAAGATGTGTCTACATTGTCGGAAGATGAATTGGCGGACATTCGCCGCGAGCACATTGGATTCGTCTTTCAGTCGTTCAACCTCCTGCCGCGCGCAAGCGCTCTGCGTAATGTGACGCTCCCTCTTGTTTACAAACGGATTCCTAAAGAAGAACGTGAAAAAATTGCTACCATAGCTTTGAGGTCCGCAGGACTGGATGATCAATATTTCCACCATCTCTCCAATCAATTATCCGGCGGTCAAATTCAACGTGTAGCGATCGCTCGTGCGCTTGTAAACCAGCCGTCTCTCATTCTTGCCGATGAGCCGACGGGAAACTTGGACACACATACAGGGCAAATTGTTCTCGAAACGTTTCGAAAACTCAATCGTGAGGAGAAACGCACAATTATTCTCATTACGCATGAGCATGATGTTGCCAAACACGCAGACCGAATCATATTCATTCGCGATGGAAAAATCGAAAGCGACAAACCTGTATGATTATTTCTGACTTACTCGAAGAAACATTTCTCGCGCTTTCCAGTAACAAGGTGCGCTCTGGCTTGACGACCCTCGGCATCATTATTGGCATTAGTTCTGTGATCACCATGGTATCCATCGGGCAAGGATCTCAAACATCCATTCAGACCAGCATTCAATCCATTGGTGCAAACCTCATCCAAGTTCAACCGGGATCGCAACGCTCATTTGGAGGTATTGCTACCCAGCGCGGTTCAGCGAAGTCTTTAACCACGGAAGATGCACAAGCAATCGCAGATGAAATCTCGGTAGCTCAAGCCGTCGCACCAGAGGTGAGCTCGCGGTATCAGGTGGCAGCCAAAGGAACGAATACAAATACGTCTATTGTCGGTACGACATCCAGCTATACGGAGGTACGAAACGTGCAGGTGGCCGAAGGAAGCTTTATTACCGATCAACAACAGTCAAGTATGGCCAAAGTGGCAGTTCTTGGCCCTACAGTGAGCACAGATCTCTTCGGGGAGGGTGTGATCCCCGTTGGCCAAACGATTCGTATCAACGGAAGCCAGTTTACCGTCATTGGAGTCACTGTCGTAAAAGGTGGAAATTCATTCTCAAGCCAAGATGACATGATCTTTATACCCCTCTCAACGGCACAGCGATACTTCTCCGGCGACGAGTATGTGACGAATATCTCCGTACAGGCAACGAGTGAAAAAACGGTTGATCAACTGGAAACCGAGATCACTAACCTGTTATTGAGTCGTCACACGATCAGTGATTCGGCCTCTGCGGATTTCAGCCTCCTCAACCAAGCTGACATCATTGCTACGGCTTCAAGCGTTACGGAAACGTTTACGATGCTTCTTGCCGCCGTTGCTGGGATTTCTCTTGTCGTCGGAGGCATCGGTATCATGAACATGATGTTGACGAGTGTCACGGAACGCACGAAAGAAATCGGCTTGCGCAAGGCGATTGGTGCCAAACGCCAGGAAATCGAACAACAATTTCTCGTTGAATCAGTCGTACTTACACTTGCGGGCGGAATCATCGGCATCGCGCTTGGTCTTGGTATTTCCTTCGTTGTCTCCGCGATTGGAATTGTCAACACGAGCGTCTCATGGTCGTCAGTTCTCCTTGCATTCGGCGTCTCAGCCACCATCGGTATTGTCTTCGGATACTACCCGGCCCGTCGTGCCGCAGGACTGAACCCCATCGTGGCCTTACGTTATGAATAATTCTTTATCCTTTGTTCCTATGAAAAAAATTCTTCTCTGTATCATTGCTACAGCCGTCATCGTGGGTGGAGGTGCCTTCTTTGGTGGCATACAGTATGCCAAATTGCAAACCACAGATATGGGTGACATTGCGTCGCGCTTTAGCAACCTCGACGCAAGCCAGAGATCCGGGATGTCCGGAGGGCCGGGTGGTTTCACACGAAGCCAAGCTGGGGGTGGCGGGTTTGTGAGTGGAGAGATTCTCTCGCTCGACGCCGAAAGCATGACAATCGAGTTGCCAGACGGCGGTTCCAAGCTGATCTTCTTCTCGGATGCCTCAAAGATTAACAAAATGACGGAAAGTTCCTCGGTAGATATGGCGACGGGAATGACGATCACCATCACAGGAACGAGCAACGACGACGGGAGCGTGACAGCGAGCACGATTCAGATTCTTCCAGAAGGCTCTTCGTTCAGCACTCCTCCCACAAATCCGACAACGGAATAACTCGTTCTTCGCCTATATATAAAACCCAACACAAAAAGTGTTGGGTTTTATATAACAATCTTATTTTGCCTAGGATGGGGATCGAACCGAAAAAATACAGCGAATTTTGAATTTCGGACGTGAAAAATTCAACTAGTTTGCGTCCCATGTGGTTCGATTTTTTAGACAGTCTGCCAAAGGTCGCTATTTGCTCAATCCTTAAACAAAAAATCGCCATTTTGAATGACGACTTTTTGACAAGGTATGTGGGTCTCCCCACAGGCCTTCTCATGGTTCCCGGACAGGGATTCGAACCCCGATTGCCAGGGCCAGAACCTGGCGTCCTGCCTTTAGACGATCCGGGAATGATCATCTTCTCTGGTAAAAGATACGCGGAGCATAGCATCCAAAAAATCCCACTGTCAATCAAACCACCGCACCCCCAAACTCTTCCAACAATTGTGAAGCAGTCTCCTCGGCTTGCGCTTGACGATACACTCCCCGCACAAAAAGCGGTTCTCCGTAAATCTGTTTCAAAATATCTCCCAGCACACGTCGATTTTTTTCTTGATTCAAAGTCTCGGCATAAAACGCATAATCAAAACTCATTTCAATTTCATTGCCTTCCACCTTTTCCAGACTTCCGGACTGAATCACCAAGGGTAAAGACCCATGACTTGCCTTTAGTTCTTCAAAAACCCGATCCCATTTTACCTTGATCTCATCCAAAGAAAGCTTGCTGATAAAAGAAGATGAGGACTTGCTCGTTGGTGCCGGAGATTCTTCTTTTTCCTCCTCCTTCGAACCCTTAGAAACCGGCGGGGCTGAAGGTGGATCTTTTTTCTCCAGTTCTTTTTTTGAAACGTATTCTCGCTCCCCTTCTCCGCATAAACGGACAATGGCAAGCTCCACGGGAAGTTGTGGAATTTTTTCTGTTTTCAAATATCGTCGCGCCGTCAAAAACGCTTCAATGGCTGTCATCGCTTCTTGTGTTCCCAGTGCCGTCACAAGCGCATCAAACCGTTCTTTTACACTCTCCCCGCTATCCACAAGGTCTGCTTGACTTTGCCCCATGTGCGCCAAAAGCACCTGACGCAACAAATCAATAACCTCGTCCAAAAACGCAGGAAAATCCACTCCTTGTTCAATATATTGATTGCAAAGCTCAATCGCGCGGAGTGCATTTTTTTGCGCGAGCGCATCCAAAAAATCCAAAACAAACGATTGTGTGGTGGAAGGAAGGACCAAAGAAGCCTCTTCCCATCCGATTTCTTTTTCCCCAAGTGCAAGCAATTGACCGAGTAAACTTTCTGCGTCTCGTACGCACCCTTCCGCGTGTCGTGCAATTTCATGCAACACTTCTTTGTCCACCTTTATTTTTTCCGCTTTGGTAATGGTTTCCAAACGCGCCACCATTTCCGCTGATGTCACACGTCGGAAATCAAATCGCTGACAACGGCTGATAATCGTTTGCGGCACTTTATGAATTTCAGTCGTTGCCAAAATAAAAATCACATGGGCCGGTGGTTCTTCCAAAGTTTTCAAAAGTGCATTAAATGAGGAGGTCGAAAGCATATGCACTTCGTCGATGATATACACCTTATACTTCCACTTATTGGGAGCAAAACGAACGCTCTTGATAATATTCTCGCGAACATTTTCCACATCCGTATGCGATGCCGCATCTATTTCAAATACATCGATCATGGATCCGCGCGAAAATTCTTCACACGCCTCACAGTTTCCGCACGGCTCTCCTTTTTTAGGATGTATGCAATTCACTGATTTGGCGATAAGTCGCGCAATGGTGGTTTTCCCCACACCTCGAGGTCCGGTAAACACATAAGCATGCGCCACCTTGCCCTGCTGCAACTGATTCAAAATCGTCCGCTTGATATGATCTTGCGAAATAACTTCAGCAAACGTGGATGGACGATAGGTGCGATAGAGAGCTTGAGACATAATGTAACAACGCAAAGAGGGATAAGCATCCCCCTTTTATTTTTTTACCATGACCTAAGTTTCGACAAAGTTAGACGCCAAATACGCACAGTATACTATTGTTTCTTCATGATTGTTTCCACCGCAGCCCAACGACTGCCGCCGGATTTCGGAATCGCCAAAACAACCGGGTCTCCCACTACTCCACGATGATAGCTGATACTTGCGGGCAAGACCTGATACATCACTTCTTCCGCTGTTACGACATGAACTTGCGCCTCTTCATCATACGACAGCACCCCTACAATACGCCGCCGCTCAATCGGTCGAATTTGTTTAAACACGTGCGTCCCATCCGCCTGTAAGGTGAGCTTTAAAATATCCCCCTCAACCAGCCGTGACTTGGACGCATAATTGGGCGGCACGGGATACACATGTCCATCCTCTCCCACCATATTCGTTCCATCAAACACTCCTTCCAACACGCGTGTGCCCATAGCCTCATCTTTTTGCCTCATAAAAACACTTTTTGTGGAGAGAAGTTGCGCCAACTGTTGTTTGGCGTTTGATGTCTCGTTTTGTTCCAGCAGTTCCATCACATATCCAAGACTTTCATGAACGTGACGCAGCATGCGCAGGGCCAATTCTTGTCGGGAATACGAGGCATCCACAGCTTCTCCCTCGGCAGCTTCAGGTTCAAAAAGATTGTCTTGTGATATTTGTTCGTCTTCAAACATAAAAATGATTAAAAAGGTGATTCTCCCAGGGCAGGCGGTTGCGGCCCGCGTTTTTCCGCCCCCAACTGGGTACGCTCCGCAATATCAGCCTCCACCATGGCACGATCGCGCCCATATTTTAATCGAGAAAGTTCTTTTATCGCACTTGCCAATTTCACATCACCCTTTGAAAACATATCAAAGTTTAATGTAAACGCTTTTTGTTGCGCATTGTCCACGATCATTTTGACATACCAGGTGAAGCTATCCGAGTTGATGAGATCGTGTCCGCCAAATTCGGGCGAATATAATTTCTCAAACATTTCCACATCTTCGGGTCCAATACGCGCCACCATGGTCGTCCCCACGTTTCCAAATACGGCATCGCGGATTTCAGTTTTATTATCCTTCACAAGCTGTCCCACGTACTGGTGAGCAATGACAAGATTTAATCGATATTTACGCGCCTCGGACAAAATGGTCGCAATGGAATCCGTGATAAAGTTTTGAAACTCGTCAATGTAAAGAAAGAAGTCGTGACGTTGGTCCTCGGGCATATCGGCGCGACTCAAGGCAGCCATCTGCAACTTGGAGACGATAATGAGACCAAGCAAGTTTGCATTGACCTCACCCGTTTTCCCTTTGGAAAGATTCACGAGGAGAATGCGCTTATTGTCCATAATCTCACGGAAATCAAAAGAGGAGTTTGTTTGACCAATGATATTGCGCATCATTTCGTTTTCCACGAACCGGCCGACTTTGGAAATAAGATATCCCAACATTTCAGATTTATGGAAATCACTTGTCTTGGCCATTTCATTTTCCCAAAACGAACGCACAACGGGATCTTTTACTTTTGCGACCCACTGCTTTTGATACGCTTCATCCGAGAACATGCGTGGAATTTCAGCGATCGTTCCTAAATTTTTCGGATCACTCATAAGCGTCAACATGACATTACGCATGTTGTGCTCAAACATAGGACCGATCATCTCGGGAGGAAACAGTTTATAAAAAATCGCAATCATCTCTTGCACCATGAAATCTTTTTGCGATTCGTCCTTTGCTTCCAACATGTTGAGTCCCATGGGACGATTCAAATCGGACGGATTGAAATAAATAACGTCGTCAATGCGCTCCTTGGGAATATTCCCGACAATTTGTTCGGTTAAATCTCCGTGCGGATCGACCACGGCCACACCGTGTCCGGCGCGAATATCCTGCACAGCCAATCGCGCGATAAGTTGTGATTTACCCGTACCGGATTTTCCGATGATGTACATGTGACGCGCACGATCTTTCTCTTTCATCCACACAGGCACCTTGACTCCGCGATACATATTAAACCCAAGCTCCAAAGTACCTCCATCCTCGGGACCTTGTGGAACCGAGGCGGGTGCAGGCCCGCGACGAGCACCCAACCACTGAATATTCGGTGTTTCGGTCCAAGGAAGAGGCAGGTGCCAGAGACTGGCCATTTCCTCCGAACTCATCAGAATCTTACATTGCTCGTTAAACATGCGATAAATAAATCGCCGAATCAAACGCCGTTGAAACGGAGGCACAACCTTGCTAAACGAATTGCCGAATTCGTAGATATTGTATTGGGCAAACGCATTCAGCATGTTTTGCAACACACTCTGTGCTTGGGACGCACTCTTTGAAGATGCGATGAGACGAATATTGATCTCGAGACCGGCTTTGCTCACCTTTTCTTCAATTCCCTTTACAAGTTCTTCCTCTTGCGGGGAAAGACGGTGATCTTTCTCTGGCTCCTTTTGTTCTTCTTTATAAACACCCAGAGTCGAAAGAATAGAAAGTTGTTTTTTCTTTTTCCCTTTGATCGCATCGGCAAGGGTCATCCCCTGCTGCATATTGCGTGCAATTCTCACTCCACGCTGACGCCAACGCGAACGTGCCGGCCGCACCACAAACTGAAACGCGGCCCCATCCTCCTCAGGAACTTTTGCAAGCACGTTGGTGATCGCATTGAGCGGATCTTTATCCAATTTGCGATAAGTTTTGATAGGAAGCGCAGATTCTTTTTTAAAGATAAGATAACTCCCCACAATATGACTTTGCGGTTGAAAAATATTGTAATCCTCTACGGCTTCCAAATGCGCATCAGGATAAGCGGCGGACAATTGTTGTTCCACATATCCTTGCATTTTTTGTGGAACGGCCAGAAAAAATTTTGTGACTTTTTGAGAAACGACGATTTCAAAAGAAAGTTCGTCTGTGCGCCCCAAAAGCCACGTACGAAATCCGCGCTGTGGTTTGAGTCCTCCAATGGCAGAAAAAAATGTTTCCCCAGCGGCGATCACCTCGTGAATTTCTTCTTTGGTCGGCTGACGGTCTGTATCGGATTCTCTGCGGAATCGAGGAACTGTCACCTGAATAATCACTTGATGAAAAGTGGAAGCGCGTGCATGAGACCGAAAACGCAAAAATTGACGTAAAACCAAAAGCAACAAAAAAACGATCAAACCCATCCCAAGCCCAATCAAAATCATGGTAGGTAAAAAAAGATCGTCCGTGGATCGCATGGTTATAGGAACGGTCGCGGTTGTTTCTAAACCAAATTGCCAAAACATCATGTGATTTTCTGTTCTTTGCGCCGATCTTCTTCTTCAGCGACCAGAACGATTTTATCTGTTTTTATTTTTGCTTCCTGTTCGAGGAAGAAACGATTGACACTCGGAATCAATCGCAGCCAACGTTTGATGAGATGAAGAATCTTTCGCGCATGTTTTTTCGCATGGGTTGCAAGAACACGAATTGCCGCTGCGGTTTTTTCCCCCTCCTCTCGGAACTCTTTTTGTTTTTCCAAGGGCAAACTTTTATACATGTCGGCCAAATCTTCTTCCAAAACCGATTCAATCTCCTTTTCTAATCGATCCTTTGGTGGTGCGACTATAACGGTGGCAGACGTATGTTTTGTTGCGGATTCCAAAGAAGGGATAAGAGTCGCTTCCACTTGTTTGAGAGATTCTTCCGGACCCCTATGTTTTTCCGAGGTTGCTTCTTTACGTTTCGGTACCAAGACGTCATGGGATGGCCCTGTTTCTTTCCCTCGCAAAAGCTGCTCCGGAATAACGGGAGATTCTTGTTCTGTCTTCAAATTCACAGGATCCATAATGGTTTTATTGTAGCAAAAAACGCGCCAAGCGGCACGTTTTTTCTTTTCCCCTGTGTAAAACTTTATTCTATCTTTTTTTGAATCCTCTGCCCTGTGGCCATATCTTCCACTTGATATCCTAATTCTGAAATTTTATCACGAAGTTCATCAGACAAAATCCAATTCTTCTCTTGTCGAGCTTTTTGACGATCATCTGCTAATCGTTGAACTTTTTCCGAAATTTCCACAGGCTTTCCTATGACCTGATGAAGCCCAAAACCCAGTACTTGATCCATGTGAAGGAGGGTTGCGGATTTTTGTTCCGAAGACAAATTGGAGGAGAACATCTCCCACATAACCGCAAGGGCGCGCGGAGTATTGAGATCATCATTGATCGCCTCATGGAACTTAGCCTCCATTTGAGAATCGGCTTTACCTGAAGGAGATGAGAGATCGCGTGCAAGACGATATAGCTTGTGCAAAGCGGCTTGTGCGGCATCCAAAGCTTCAAATGTAAAGTTCAATGAAGCTCGATACTGGGCACTTAAACAAAAATAGCGAAAAGCGAGCGGATCATACCCCCGATCAACAAGATGTTGGAGCTGATAGACATTCCCAAGCGATTTGCTCATCTTTCCTCCATCGATTTGTAAAAAAGCATTATGCATCCAAACATTTGCTTCCAAGACATTCTCTGCGCCTTGCGTTTGCGCTAACTCGTTTTCGTGATGAATCGGAATCAAATCCTCACCGCCTGTATGAATATCAAACGGAACTCCCAAGTATTTGGCTGACATGGCTGAACATTCCACGTGCCAACCTGGGAAACCTTTGCCCCAAGGAGATTCCCACTCCATCTCTCGCTGTGCCCCTTTTGGAGAAAACTTCCATAACGCAAAATCGGTTGGAGAACGTTTTTCCCCTTGCCCCACGCGTGCACCGGCCTTTTTTTCTTCGGATTTTTGACCGGAGAGTTTCCCATAATCAGAACATTTGCTTGTGTCAAAATAAATCCCATCCGATGTTTGATAGGTGTATCCGTTTGTTTCCATTTTTTGAATAAGCGCCATTTGCTCGGCAATATGTTCCGTGGCGCGAGGATAGACATCAAAAGGATCAATATGTACACGATCCCTGTCTTCAAAAAAAGCTTTGGTATAAAACGCGGCAATGTCCTGTGCTTTTTTCCCTTCCCGACGCATGGCCACCAACATTTTATCATCGCCAAAATCGGCGTCGTCCGTGAGATGCCCGACATCAGTGATATTCATGACTGACATCACATCAAAACCGTTATAGCAAAGAGTTCGACGTAAAATATCTGCAAAAATATAACAACGAAGATTGCCAATGTGAACAAAACTGTAAACCGTTGGACCGCAACTGTACAAACCAACTTTACCGGGATGAATGGGGACAAATGACTCCTTTTGCCTAGTAAGTGCGTTAAAAAAAGAAAGCTGCATATGAGAATATTCTACACGATGTTCTGTGAGAACGCACTTTGGGGTCAGTAAAAATCACCGAAACAAGCGGTGGCTTAACATCCAACGAAATAAAAAATCGCTCAAGGAAAGTCGTTAAGAACCAAGTTCGAAATAACGTGACAAGACTGCGCGATAGATAGCGCCACGTCCCACCATGCCAATCAACTTTCCTTCCTGTACCACAGGGACTTGATGAATACCACTGGCAACCATGAGCGCTCCCACCTTGAGAATCGGGGTCTCGGGAGAAGCCGTTAAAAGTCGCGTGGACATCACTTCCGCAACCGTTCGCTCCACAGCCGTTATGGCATCTTCCTCCATGCGTTCAAAATCATGATATGCATGTGGTGTCTCCATCCAATCTTTATAGAGCGGAAACAAAGCGCGGAACAAATCCTTTTCCGAAAGGATGCCGACTAAGCGTCCTTCGGTATCCACCACCGGAAGCGCGGGAAGTTTTTCGCGCAACATGAGTTCAGCCGCATCCTTCCATGTGGTGTGTGGGGCACAGGTGTGCACTGTCACACTAGGTGACAAAATATCTGTGACCTTCATACCTCTTTATAAAAACACGGTCTGTGTGATCTGGCAAGAAAAAAAAGAAAAGGGTGTGGAGAACAAATGATTCTTCTCATAAAAAAGAAGCCTCTTTTTTGAGGCTCCTTGGAATCTTTTCTTATTCTGCAACCGCGAAGGAAGGCATAGTGCTTTGGATATAATCGGGTTGATCTGCCTGCACGAGCCCCATCATTTTCACGGCGTGAGTCACATGTTCCAAGGATTTTGCTTCACGCACGGCAATTTCTAATTGCTGATTGCGAAGCGTTAATACATCGATCTGATCTTCGAACTGTCGCATTTGATATCCCTTTGCCACGGCTTGATTCACTTGCACGATATACGCCCCACATAACAGCACAATCACAACAAAACTCGTGATATTTAAGACAAACACGTGCTTTTGAACCCAGGCAACGATCGCGTGAGTTTTTTTGGCTTGGTAAAGAAGAGTCTGTGCAAATGGGGACATACTTATTTTTTCTCGGCCACACGAAGTTTGGCACTGCGGGCACGAGGATTTTGTTTTATTTCTATTTGAGTCGCAGTGACAGGTTTTTTGGTCACCACGTTTAGTTGATTGCATTGTTGAAAAAATGTCTTGACCACGCGATCCTCCAGAGAATGAAATGAGATAATCACGATGCGTCCGCCAGGTTTAAGCAACTCAACCAGATCTGGAAGCGCTCGTTCCAATTCCCCAAGCTCATCATTCACCGCGATCCGAAGTGCTTGAAAAATCTGTGTGGCCGGATGGATTTTTCCGCGATGTCCCACCACCTCTTCAATCAAATCCGCCAGTTGGGTCGTGGTTTCCAAGGGATGTTTTGTCCGTTCTTTCACGATCGCTTGGGCAAATCGACGCGCTTTGAGTTCTTCCCCATAGACCCGAAATATTCGTGCCAACTCATCTTCCGGCCACGTATTTACGATTTCTTCTGCCGTTAAAATTTGAGAAGAGGGGTCATAGCGCATGTCTAGAGGTCCCTCAGCCAAAAAACTAAATCCGCGGGAGGCATCTTGGAGGTGAGCAGAGCTGAAGCCAAGATCCAATAAGATTCCATCAAAGGGGCAAAGGCCATGAGCATAAGCATGTGATTTTGCTTGAGCAAAAGAATCAGAGACAAAAATAACGGCATCAGTAAAAGCAGAAAGACGCTGCTTGGCCATGGCAAGATTTCGAGGATCTCGATCCATAGCAAGCAGACGGCTTTCTGGGAGGGCGCGCGTAAGCAAAGCTTCGCTGTGTCCTCCCAGCCCCACTGTGCCGTCTAACCAAACGGTTTTCGGCTCCGGTTTGAGATACATAAGTACCTCTTGAAGCAAGACGGGTATATGTATGAACGGTGTTGCCATACATTTCTTACCTCAGGATGCCGGGTTGCAGGACTATGATGACATAGACCCCCTCTCAACGAAGAACACCTGGAAGGAAGGTTCATGACCTCCCAGATGCCGCAACCTGACACCCTCAAGTGTCAGTACGATCAGAATTAAACTCCAAGTTCGCCCAATTTTTCGGCAATCCCTCCCACATCCTGTTCGATGGATGTTTTGTAGGTTTGCCACTTTGTTGCATCCCAAATCTCTAGGCGATTATAGAGACCTGCCACCACGACTTGCTTTGACAGACTGGCATACTCCCGAAGGTATTCCGGTAGTACGACTCTTCCCTGTTTGTCCACTTCCACGTCCATGGCACCCGCAAGCATGAGTCGGGCGAAAGCGCGGCTATTGGACTGCCCCAGGGGCAAACCGGCGAGCTTCTCGGCCAGCTTGTCCCACTCCTCCTTGGGGAACAGGAATAAAGACGTATCAAGACCTCGCGTCACCACAGCCCCCTTTGCGAGGTCTCCCCGAAATTTCATCGGGATGGCCAGTCGTCCTTTGTCGTCGATGGAATGATGGTACTCGCCAATGAACATAGGCTTGGTGAAGATGGAATAAAATGCGTTTATTAAATAAAAGTGAGCACCGAGCAGTATTGCCCGATCCCCACTTTGTTCCACCTGCAACCATTTTATGCCACTCAATGGGATGGGTCAACACCATCCTCCACTTTTTTCTTCGCTACATTGAGCGAAAACAAAAATGATATCCACAGCGAAAAAATTTCTCATTTCAAATTTCCAATTTTCGATGAAGATCGGGACGCGACACTCTTTATCCACTGATAAAACTAAAACACGTGACCAAAAAGGTACGTGTTTGTGATATGAGAAGATTTATCCTTTCAAATCACACCTAACATGATCGCTACATCATGAAAAGATGGATTATGGACAGTAAAACTTTTTATTTTTGAAAGGGATGAGTGCCAAGACAACAGCTTCTGTATAGTATTTCGTTCTATCGATTATGTTATCAGTCAAAATACCGACCACTCCATTTTCTTGTTTCGCGTTTATCCGATCAAAAACAATGTTGTCGGCCTCCCCAAGTTCTTTTCCTTGTTTGATCAGTTCCGCGATTTGCAGTGGCAAGAAAAAAGTCCCCGTCCTCCCCTTCCCAACCTCATTATCTTGATCTTTCACCACCACCCAGGCGAAAGATTCCATACCCGAATGTTTTTCCTCCACACCTCCCTCGATGCCCACATAAAAATCTGCACCCGGCTTTTGATCTTGGGCGCGGTTGACTCTGTTCCATGCACCTTGATATGTTTCGAGATCATTTTTGGGTTGATCGCTTACGCCAGAGGAAACAGATACCCCCTCGATCTCAAACTGCTCCTGCAAAAACATGTTCTGAAAACCGATCAAGGTGGCATTGATTTTCACCGGATTTTTGGAAGCAATAATAATTTTTTTCATAAAACCGCATCTTTGGTGTCAGGTCGGACTTTGGACTTTTTTATTTTCAGCCGAGAGACGAAACTTCGAAACTCAAAATGTGACCCCAGACTCCACTATAACGTCTGTCGTAATTCGGATACTTTTATCTTAGCTTCTCTCGACACATTTTCAAAATCCGTTTTGATATCCTCGATCAACCAATCACGAATTTCAAGCGGATATAACAGTAATGATGACAGACCTCCTATTTCGTACCAAATGGGATTATAAAAATTCGCATTACTTTCCGCCATATCTCTGGCTTCGTTTCCGTCGCCGAGTTTTGGCTCGCCGGAAACATAATGGCAAAGATAAAAAAATTGCTCGGTGTTGTCATCAAGTATGTGGTGGTAAAGCATTTTTTCGATCTTGACTTCAAGCGATGTTTCCTCTTGCACTTCTCGCAAGACGGCTTGCTCAATAGTTTCTCCCCTTTCCACGCCTCCGCCAGGAAAAACATGATACTCTTTCCCGCTGCTTATTCTGTGCATCAATAAAACGTTTCCATTATTTATGATTATGGCGGCGGCACGAATTCTTTTGATAGAATGTGTTGTCATACGTGTGCATGAAACCTATTTCTTACTCTTCTCTATCCGGCGAAAAATCAACTTGATACTCGGGTATGCCCAACGAAATGCCATAGCGTTTTGCTTCATCGTATTGTTCTTTCTTTCTCTGATGTATGAAAAAAACTTTGTCGCGGAACATAATATAGTGATGAGTTTTATTTTTGAAATCCGCATACCAACCATGTTCGCGGTCGAGCGCTTTGCTGATTTTTTCCGCCACGCTCTTTGCTTGATCTTCTGATATTTCAACGGTGTGAAGTGTCCATTGTTTTATCCAAGGAGTTTGATGTTCCTCGATAACATGTTCAACCCTGGTCGCGGAAATATGAACTTCTTTGAGAATATCTTTATTTTCCAAGCTCTCCTCGATGATCGTACCTTTATAACTCATACATTATTTTTTTAATCTTCCCCTTACCTTTCGATGATACTGTATCGCAAATCGGTGGGCTTCGTCGCGGGCGCGTTGGAAAATTTCTTTTCCCCGTTCAGCCACGGCTAATAACCGCGGATTGGTTCGATCATACACAAGCCGATCTTGTTTGCGATCAAACCCCTTGGCAATCCCGATCAACGGAACGAAAAAACCCATTTCAGACAAAACATTTTGTGCCCGAAGCATGTGCCCTTCTCCCCCATCAATCACGATGAGGATAGGCAAAGGCCACGCGTGCGGATGCAAATGTGCGTGTGCCAAACGCCTCCGCAACACTTCTTCTAACATCCCCACATCATTGACCCCCCGCACGGTTTTAATTTTAAACTTACGATACTGATCTTTCGCGGGCTTCCCATTTTCAAACACCACCATAGATCCCACGGCAGAAGTTCCGGAGATGCTGCTCATGTCATATGCCTCAATACGTCCATGGAGATCTATGCCCCCAACTTCAGTTTGCGGAACCACTTCACGATCTTCACGCTGAATCAAGGCAATGTCTTGAATATGTTCAAGTGCGGAGATTTGATTACGATACTTTACCGCTTGTTCAAAATCTTGTGTGTGTGCCGCCTGCTTCATCGCCGTACGCACCGTGCGTAAAATTCGTCCTTTCTTCCCTTCAAAAAACCACAAGAGTTGTTGGATGATCTTTCGATACTCTTTTGGTGTGATCGCGCCCGTACAAACTCCAGGACATAATCCGATCGAAGCGGGAAAACATGGACGCGCTTTTTCTCCATTCCTCGGCGATTCACAATCACTCCAGGGAATCATGGGGCGGACGATCTCCAATGCCTGGCGCAAAGATCGCCCACTGATGTACGGGCCATACACGGCTAAAAATTTTTTCTTGGCTTCTTTGGAAAGTTCTTTACAAAAAGGATTGATGCCAAGAACGTGTAGTTCATGTCCGCGCATCAGCACTGGTCGTGGATACACCTCTCGTGTAATGACCAAATATAAAAAGCTGCGATCATCTTGTTCTAAAATATTATACTTCGGACGATGCGCTTTGATTTGATTGGCTTCAAGAACCAATGCCTCGATCACAGTCGGCATAACTTGATAATCAATCCGTGCGATCTGTCGCACCATTTCTCCAATCCGTCTATCGTGAGCTTTGGTGAAATAAGAGGACACCCGTCGCTTCAAAGATGTCGCTTTGCCGATATACAAAAGTTTGCCTTGCACATCATAATAAAAATACACGCCGGGTTCATCGGGAAGTTTTTTCTGTTTGATGATGATGGATGGAGGAATCATGAGCATGATTATGTGAGCACCCTACGTAAATACGTCCCGGTATGACTGTCTTTTTTACGGGCAATGTCTTCGGGTGTTCCCACCCCAACGACCGCACCACCTTTATCCCCGCCTTCGGGCCCAAGATCAATCACCCAATCCGCGCATTTAATGACGTCCAAATTATGTTCGATCACTACAACCGTATTTCCTTTACTCACCAAAGATTGAAGCACCCGCAAAAGATGCTGGATGTCTTCAAAATGCAATCCCGTGGTCGGTTCATCTAACAGATACAAAGTGCGCCCCGTGGATGGACGCGATAATTCTGCCGAAAGTTTTACTCGCTGTGCTTCTCCACCCGAGAGCGTAGGCGCGGCTTGTCCAAGGGTCAAATAACTCAACCCCACTTCGTGCAAGGTGCGCAATTTATCGTTCACCACAGGAATGTCTTTAAAAAATATCGCCGCTTCCTCGACCGTCATCTTCAACACATCGTAAATATTTTTTCCCTTATAGACGATCTCCAACGTTTCACGATCGAACCGTCGGCCTTTACATACATCGCAGGTCACGTACACCGTGGGTAAAAAATGCATTTCAATCGCCAAGGTGCCATGGCCTTCGCAATGCTCGCACCGACCGCCGGGCGTATTAAAACTGAATCGTCCGGGTTTGTATCCACGCAGTCGCGCCTCTTCGGTCTCGGCAAATAATTCGCGAATGGGGCCCCACGCGCCCGTATAAGTCGCGGGATTGGATCGTGAAGTACGACCAATGGCTCCTTGATCCATCAAAATCGCCTTATCCAAATATTCAAGTCCCAAAAGAGCTTTGTGTTTTCCGGGTGTTGATTTGCTTCCGTATAATCGTTTGGAAATCGCCTTGTACATGGTCTCATACGCAAGGGTGGATTTGCCGGATCCGGAAACGCCTGTGATACACACGAATCGACGCAGAGGAATTTCGACATCAATGTTTTTCAAATTGTTCTCATTCGCCCCTCGTATTTTTATTTTTTCGAGTCCTTCGGATCGTCGCGTCGCGGGCACTTCGATTTTTTTATCCCCGCGCAAATACGCCGCGGTCAATGATTTTTTGTCTTGAAAAATATGTGGTGTTTCTCCAGCAGCGATAATCTGTCCTCCATGAATCCCCGCTCCCGGACCAATCTCCACCATATAATCGCAGGCACGAATGGTGTCTTCATCATGCTCCACAATAATCACGGTGTTTCCGAGATCACGGAGATTTTTCAATGTCGCGATCAATTGATCATTGTCCCGTTGATGCAAACCAATCGTGGGTTCATCAAGCACATAGGTGGCGCCTACCAACCGTGAACCGACTTGAGATGCCAGACGAATGCGTTGCGCTTCCCCACCCGAAAGTGTGCCAGCTCGGCGATCAAGCGTTAAATAATGCAAACCCACATCAAACAAAAACTGCAAACGATTTTGAATTTCACGCAATGCAGTACCGGCGATTTCTTTTTGACGATCGGAAAATGCGGCATTTGAAAAATATGTGTGAGCCTCTGCCACCGACATGGCGGTCACATCCACAATAGACAATCCTTCTGATCCTTTGAGTGGAGGAAGATGCACGGCTAAAGATTCAGGGCGCAAACGCGCACCTTGGCAGACAGGACACAGCTCCTCACTAAATAATTCCTTGGTTCCAAGTCCGGTACAAGCCTGGCAGGCGCCATACGGCGAATTGAAAGAAAAAAGACGCGGCTCGATTTCGGGAAACGCAAATCCATCATCCGGACAACTGAATTTTGAGGAAAGTGTTTGCTCGGTTTCGTCCGGATATCCGATCAATGCCGCATCACCCCCGCGATTCACCGCAGTTTCCAATGCCTCGGCCAAACGCTGACGCGTCACTTTCTCGTCCGCCAAAAAAGCGCTATAGGGAATGGTATCTACCACAAGCTCGATCGTATGTTGTTGATAGCGCGTGAGTTTAAGCGGTTGATCCAAGCGATGAGACTTTCCGTCAATGCGCACATGGACAAACCCGGCATTATAGAGATCATACAAAAGTTGATAATACTCACCTTTGCGGCCACGCACTACCGGAGCCATAATTTTCACCTGCTTCCCTTTGGCCGCTTCAAGGGAAACAAGATCGGGGATCATCCGTTTCCATACCACATCCACCATTTCTTCATTGGTGAGTTTTTGAATCTCACGCCCGCACGTTACACAATGAGGAGTACCCGCACGCGCATACAAGACCCGCAAATAATCATAAATTTCCGTGATCGTTGCCACGGTGGAACGCGGATTGGAAGAATGTGCTTTTTGATCGATCGAGATGGCGGGAGACAATCCTTCGATCTCGTCCACATCGGGTTTTTCCATTTGTCCCAAAAATTGTCGCGCATAGGCGGAAAGAGATTCCACATAACGCCGTTGTCCCTCGGCAAAAATCGTATCAAACGCAAGACTGGATTTTCCCGAACCGGAAACGCCGGTCACACAAATCATTTTATTACGTGGAAGACTGAGGGAAATGTTTTTGAGGTTATGTTCTCGCGCTCCTTTGATGATGATCTGGTCGTTCATATCTTTTTATGTGCCCATTCTTCTTTGAGAATTTTAATTTGATCACGCAGAAGCGCGGCCGTTTCAAAATCCAATGTTCGCGCTGCCTCGCGCATTTCCTTTTCTTTTTCTTTGATGACCTGTGCGATCTCGTGTGGTTCCGCCGTCATTTCGATCGCCAAAACATCTTTGGTGTCCATGGCTTCTCCCCCCAACATCGCTCGAATATCTCCAATTTCTTTTTGAATACTTTTCGGGGTGATGTGATGTTTTTTGTTATATGCAAGCTGGAGCGTACGACGACGTTTCGTTTCATCAACCGCACGTTTGATCGATCCGGTCATGACATCCGCATAGAGCAGCACCTGTCCATGAATGTGACGGGCGGCGCGACCGATCGTTTGAATCATCGAGGTTTCAGATCGTAAAAATCCTTCCTTGTCTGCATCCAAAATGGCGACCAAGGTGACTTCGGGCAAATCCAATCCTTCACGCAATAAGTTCACTCCCACCAAAATGTCATACACGCCTCGACGCAGATCGGATAAAATCGTAATACGATCCAAGGTCTCCACATCACTGTGCAAATACTGCACACGAAAATTTTTTTCGCGTAAATACGATGACAAATCCTCGGACATTTTTTTCGTGAGTGTCGTAATCAACACACGCTCTTTTTTTGCAACGCGCTTCTCGATCTCTCGGATCACATCTTCCACCTGTCCATCATACGACTCCTGTGGAGACACGGGACGTATGATGATTTCCGGGTCAACCAATCCTGTGGGACGAATGATTTGTTCCACGACCTGCGTGCTTTTTATTTTTTCATAGGCACCGGGAGTGGCGCTCATACAAATGGTCTGACCCAATCGCTCCTCAAATTCTCCAAACTTAAGCGGGCGATTGTCGCGAGCGGAAGGCAAACGGAATCCATGATCCACCAAGGTTTGCTTGCGCGAACGATCTCCTTCATACATGCCACCGATCTGCGGCACCGTGACATGAGACTCGTCGATTACGACCAAAAAATCTTTGGGAAAATAATCAAGCAACGTATAGGCAGGTTGCCCCGAAGCACGACCGTCAAAATATCGAGAATAATTTTCGATTCCATTGCAATACCCGATTTCTTCCATCATTTCCAAATCATAACGTGTGCGACGACTCAAACGCTCGGCTTCCAACACTTTCCCTTCCTTATCCAATTCAGCAAGACGTTCTTCAAGTTCTTGACGAATCGCGCGGATAGCTTCGCTTTTACGATCAGCATCCACCACATAATGTTTGGCCGGGAACAGCCATAAATCTTTTTCAGAAAAAAGTAATTTTTTACTCACGGCCTCGAGGCATTGAATATCTTGTACGATTTCATTTTCAAAAAGAATACGGTAGATCTTCTCTTCGCTCACCGGCATCACTTCTACCACCTCGCCATGAGAACGAAAATGACCACGCAAGACATCGGCATTAGTACGCTCATACTGCATGGACACGAGACGACGTAATAACGTGGCGCGATCCATTCCCTCCTCACCCGCACGAATATGGAGCACGGTTTGTTCATACTCTTGCGGAGAACCAATGTTATAAATGCAAGAAACGGATGCCACCACAATGACATCTCGACGTGACAACAACGATTGTGTGCAGGCATGACGCAGGCGATCGATCTCTTCGTTGATCTGCGCTTCTTTTTCAATATACGTATCCGTCCGAGGCATATAGGCCTCGGGCTGATAATAATCATAATAACTGACAAAATATTCCACAGCATTATGCGGAAAAAATTGACGAAACTCATTGCACAATTGCGCGGCCAACGTTTTGTTGTGTGCAATGACCAAGGTCGGCCGCTGTGTTTTGGCAATAACGTTTGCCACGGTGAAAGTCTTACCCGAACCGGTCACACCAAGAAGGGTTTGAAAACGCTGGCCTTCGCTCAGGCCTTGGGTGAGTGCGGCGATCGCTTGAGGCTGATCGCCCGCGGGTTTATAGGGTGATTCCAAAATAAAGGGAGATAGATGCATAAAGCAAAGTGCCTAAGGAGCTTGTATCCTTAGGGGAGTGAGAGGTATCAGGGTCTTCCCATCAACATCAAAAGGATAGCAAGGAAGAGAAAAAATTTCCACTGAAGTGGGGGTCAAGTCGTGAATCGTAGCGTTTGGTGAAAACGCTACGATTCACGACCTGACCCCCAAAGAGTACTTGCCCTCTTTTTTTCTTCTCCGTATGATACAAGCACTATGCGTTATTTCTTTTTGATTCTTCCCTTTGCTTTCCTTATTTTTTTAGGAGCGGGATGTACGTCTCCAAAACTTGAGGATCCGGATGCCAATCGTGCGACCCCGGTCCTTCAAGACACGATTCCCATCTACAATGTGGAACTCGGTGGTTCCAATGATCAGCCCATTGAGCTCATTGTGGAACCAGTGGAAGAATAAATTTGATGATCCGCCCCAAGATGGGCGGATTTTTTGATAAAAAAAAAGACCGTGGAAACGGTCTCGTGTCGTATAACTTACCTTTGATAAAGACGCTGGAACTCGCTGGGTTCCAAAAGCAGATAATGCCGCAAGCGATCTGTGGCTGGAACAAGGGCGAGGTCACGCACCGGAGCCTTGAAAAATGGGCATGCCTTGATTTCTTCCAAGATCTCTTGATGCTGAAGGAAAAACCTCTTTTGTACCCAATCATTCCACTCATCCGAACTTGAACCGGTCAAAAGATCAAAAGATGCATTGAACGCATTGATACGGATCATCATCACCCAGGCGAGATGATACGCATCATTTTTCAAGATCTGTTCGCGCTCTTGTTTGGATTCTTCACTATTGAGTTTCGCCCATATCTTCTTTGATTTGTGATCACAATAGACATTAAGTAAGGACATGAGAAAAAAAATCAACATGAAGAAAAGGAGAAAACAGGTAAAGAGCAGAAAAAACCAGTGAAGGAAAGAAGAAACTCCAACGAAAATAATAGAGAGAGAAAGGAAAATGGAATTTTTGATCAATCGTGTTTTCGGATCTTCCACCATGCGAAGCTCGTATTCGTGATGCCTCCGAAGACATTCTTCATTGATCCACGCTTTTTCAAACGCTTCAGCACCGGAACGGAAAGAAGGAGGAAGGTCGATTTTGGAAACCATGGTTGACCCCTTGGGTGGAAGTGGAAGGAACTGCGACAACAGTAGAGAAACGAATGGTCGTTGTCAATTCGCGGAAAATCATGTCGCAAAAAATGAAGGATACGAAAAAGCACCAGACCGATGTCTAGTGCTGCGTGGGTTCGTCAGCGGTCTCGGGGGTAAACCCGAAGTCGATCAGAGCATTCCAAATGGCCTGCTCCACAAATGTGTATTCGAGGATCGCTCCATGTCCCCAATGGGGAAAAAAGTACACTTTCTGATTCGGACGCTCTGGTATCTTGCGATAAAAAATATCTTTTCCACCCAGAATTGAGGCCGTAGGAACGCGAATGCTTGGAACCCTCCTTTTCATCGGAGGAAAGGCGAGCTCCAGAAGCGGGTAAATCGCGTTGAGCCCCAGATAGGTCATGACCAATTCGACTTGTCTTTCGGTCGCGTCTTGCAACCGCTCGCCTGTGAAAAACACGCGGCGCACGGCTTGCTTGGATGTAATCCGCATCCAGCCTGTAAACAAGGCGATCGTAAACGGGACAATCAGAGCACACATGCCCCGTGCATATCCTGCCCATCCTATTCCATCATCATCCCCTTCAAACTTGATGCAATGAGTAAAAAGATCGGGACGTCGGCTGCAGGCCAAGGCCATAATCGAAACACCGAGGCTGTATCCAAATGCGATGGCGCTTGTCACCTTTTCTCTTTGAAGTTGAACAAAAGCGCCTTGTACGATTTCGTCCATGGAACTACCGCTATAGACGATCTTGATGATCTTGATGTGGCTTCCGAAAAATCGCCGGAACGCTTTTTCCGGATTTGCCATCCAAAAATCGATATATTTGGAAGAAAGGTTGCCCCAAGCTCCCGGGAAAAGAACAACAACCTGTGGGTCAGCGTGCATGTGAAAACTCCTTTTATGCACAGGTTTTTGACACAAAAACGTAGCACTGTCTTGAAATTACGTCAACGGAGGTTATGGATGGCAATGGCTTATCTTAGCCAAAATAACCCATCTTTCCGTTGACAAAACATCTTTTTTGTGGTATGATTCTATTCGTTTGAATCGCTCTTTCCCCACACCACGAAGGCCCCAAAAAGGCCAACCCACACCAGGAGAAGCTGATGCAAAAGCTGCTGTCGCTGTCCAAAGTTCTCCGCTCCGCCGGGAACCTCGAGGAGAGGAAGCTCCTCGCCATGATCGCCACGGGGGCCTTTGTGTTCCTGTGTATGATTGGCATGGCTGCCATGCCCGTGTTCCCCGGAAGCCATATCGCGGTCTTCCTCCTGGGAGTATTCGCGGTCGTCATGGCCATCGTCTTCGGGCTTCTCCTGCCCGAAAACTCCCCACTCAATCGGTGGATCCGTCCCCCGGACGCCTAGTCCACCCACTCACGCGCAAGCCGCCCCTCTCGACCAAGGGCGGCTTTTCTGTTTTGGAAAAATAGATCTTATGGGTCCCATAGGGCCTATCAAAAAGGACCCGCGCGGGTCCTTATTTTTTCACTTCAGTATCTTTATGCGTTTGACTCCCTCGATTTCCTTCATATACCTCGCGGCATCCTCGGGAACCAATTCTTCCCAATCCCCTCCCTCTTTCATAAGTCTCCGCACTTCAGTTGCACTGATCCCCGGTACTTCTTTGATTTTTTGTATTTCTATTCCTTTTCCTGCAAAACATTTTTCCACCTGTTCGTTCCCGGTCCAAACTTTTTCCACCCCGGGTGTTTTTTCCAAAACTTCTTGTGTCCATATTTCATCTCCTTCTTGATCGGCTACCGTCTCAAATTCCACATCAAACAGAGGAATGATGTCTTCTTCTTGCAAAGCGCGTTGAATCATTTCCTTGCGCTCGGCAAACGTAAAAGGATTCTCCTTATCTTGTGTCGAAGATCCTCCAATCACGATATAAATCTTTCGACACATTTTAACCATGCCTTGCAGTACCAAAAGATGTCCGCGATGAAACGGTTGAAACCGTCCCACAAATAATCCGACGGGTTTACTCATAAGAAATATTACCTTGATAATCTTCAATGATTGATTGGATGATGGCCTCCGGAGCCTTGCCTGTGGAATCTTGAACTGATTGCTTGATCTCTCCGTAGCGAGACAAAAGAGAACGTACGATATCCGGATGCTCGGAAAGAATAAATCGTGCCAAAACTTCTTGGGTTTCCCCGCCGGCACCATTAAGTAACGTGATCATTTGGGCAATATCCATGCTTGCCAAATCTGATTGCTGCAATTTTTTTATAGCTTGTGAAACAAGAGAGGATTCCATATCTAAGGATGTAATGGTCGGCCTTGCTCGGTGCAAACACCGTGTGCATACAGCTTCCCTTCTTTGAGAAAAAATCCGTAATAATTTGTAGGGCTTTTTAAAACGATCGTAAATGTGTCATGACGCGCGTCTCGATAAAATCCATTTGGTTGAAGACCGGGAGCAATGACAAACACTTGGAATGTTCCGGCTTCATCATACATGGCTATTTTCCTTCCTTCCTCACGCACACCAATGCTTGCCATATACACATCTATCTCAGTATTGGCTGTGCCGTATAAACGGATGGAAGCTTTTTCTTCCAATATTTCCGCTCGTTCTCCTCTTCCTTTTTCTCTCAATGTTTGCGCGCGTTCCATGAGTCCTTCCACACGCTCGATTTCTTGATCCTCAAGGGTTTGAGACAACTGATCAACCAAGGCCTCTTTTTGAACAATCATTGAAATAAGATGTTGCTGACGACGAAGATTTTCTCGCAAACGCTGACGCATCACATAGGCCACATCCGGATTTTCCTCATGTCCTCGCAATGATTCTTCTTGTTCTTGAAGATGAATGAGTTCACTTCGCGCTTGTTGTAAAAAATCTTGAGCCGCTTCCAGCCGTTGATCAGGATAAATATCTATGGTCCCTCCTTCGGGTATATCAATTCCTCCCACATCAGGATAATGAATGGTGTCTGCATGAGCCTCTCGCAAACTTCCGGCTGTTCCAGCTCCCAAGGCAATGAGGAGGCTTCCGATACGTAAAAGACTGGCAGTGCGCAACGATGCGCCAGAAGATGCACGTTCCAATAAAGTTTTCATTCCGCTTACCACCCGTGTACAACGATCTATATCTTGTTCCACTTGTGTGGAAGTTTCCGGTATTCGTACAGGGGGCTGTTCGAGCGTGCGTGTGTGTACGGACGCGGGTGCTGATTTTTCTGACGGCATATCATGAGAAAAAAATTGTTCGGACATATCTCTAAGGATGTGCAAACGGATAAATCAAAGAAGAAATATCTTGTGTTCCGAGAATCGTGATCTGCTTTTGGTCCCCTTCACCATAACCCGCTTGCGCGGCAATCGCAAGATGTCCAATATCCCCAGGATGGATGTTCATAAGACGACAACCGATCGTGTCAACGGCAATGGTATCAACGCCCGCGAGTGCAAACCTCGTTTCTACCAAGGTTCCTCGTGTGGGGCCATCTCCTTCCATAGCATCCCAAGCGTCAATAATGGTAAGTGATGGAGAAAATGTATGAAAAATTTCCGCAAGTGTCGCGTCGCGTGCTTGCGAACCTTGGTGATGCAAATAATCAACACGCGCCCATTTGCGACCACTTGCTGTATGAGAAGGAGGAACGATGATGATTCCTGCCGCCCAATTTTTCATTCCCAGAGAGACACCTGTGTCCCGATGAGTTTTCATGACGGCAAGATTGAGACGAACATCAGCCTCTGCCGCGATTTTGGAAATGCGCAAAGGAGTACGTGTTCCATCTTGTTTGATGCCCCATCCTTCCACTGTCTCATCATCATTCAAATCTACAAGCACTACACCGGGATATTCTTCCAGAAGTCGTTCATATCCAAAATGACGAAAAGCGGCCTTGGTTCCATGATATGAAGCGTCCCCTATGAAAATTTTTGCTTGTGTCTTTGGACGAAAAAAATCTAAAACGCCACGAACAGCATCTACATGTGTAGAAGCCAATTGAAAAAGATGGTGAACGAGATTTATCTTTATAAGTACGGTTTTAGCCTGCTCCAAATTTTGCCAACTTTCGGGTGGGAGCAAACGCAAAACCTGCACGATATTAGTGCGACGCTGTATCCCTTTATGGAGAGCAACAAAAACCATAACGCTTGTTATTATATCATGATCGTTTGATTTGCCTCGGATGCTGAGCTACACTAAAAACTCCTTTATGCTTGGTATTTTTGATTCAGGATTTGGGGGGCTCACTGTGTTGAGAGAAATCCACCGTCGCCTTCCTCATCTTTCCACTCTTTATCTTGGTGACAATGCGCGCGCTCCCTATGGCGATCGATCGCAAGAAGAAATCTTTCAATTTGCTTTGGAAGGATTGTCTTTTTTATTTGCACAAGGATGTCCACTGGTGATCTTTGCTTGTAATACGGCGAGCGCCCACGCGTTGCGAAGAATTCAACAAACGATTTTGCCTATACGATTTCCTGATCGCCGTGTATTGGGAGTCACACGACCGACTGTGGAATATCTTGCGGGATCTGATCGTGCTCATCATTTAGGAATTTTTGCCACACAGGCGACGGTCGATTCTCGCAGTTATGAACTAGAGCTTCATAAACTTCTTGCAAAAAATTCTGTCATGCTCACTCAAGTGGCTTGTCCTGGTTTGACAAATTTGATTGAAGCGGGAAAAGAGGAAACAGAAGAAACCGCACAGTTGGTAAAACATTTTGTCTCTGACATGCTTACGCAAGATCCACATGTCCAGCGTGTGTTGTTGGCCTGCACTCATTACCCGCTTATCAAACATCTCTTTGGAAAATCGTTGCCCAAGGGGGTGGATGTGTTGACACAAGGAGAAGTAGTCGCACAAAAATTGGAAACCTATCTTGAGCGGCACCCAGAGATGATGGGTCGATTGAATCAAAATGGAATGCGAAAATACTGCACCACATCTTCTGCTGGTATTTCGCAACTCGCCACACGATTTTATGGATCAGAAATCAATTTTGAACAAGTGAATATCCATGGTTGAATAGGGACATCGGTTTTGATACGATGTGCTCGCGAACATCAACCCACACCGGACAGAGGAGTCCGTTCATGAGTCAAAAACGTTCGTGTCGCAAACGCCCCCTCCTTCAAGTCAGAAACCATCAGGGGTTGTACTTCGACCTCCAAAGCCTCGATGAACTTCGTGATGGTTTGAGAAATGGTTGGCTCAGGCCGACCGATCTCGTCACTGCAGATGGAGAACATGGAATGGAAGTCGGTCAGATCGACGGGATCGATGCTGACTACGTTGAGAGGGTGAAGGAAGCAACCGAACCGCTCCCACATCGACGCCACCCCAACCGTCTCCCTGTGGAGCATGAAGACCTTCAAGAAATCTGCAACGAAATGCCCCGGGCATAATCACACGCCTCGTTTTCTTCACACGCGCACGCGCTGTCCATCTCGGACGGCTTTTTTGTAAAGACATTGATGAGGGCGACTTGATTTCCGATTTTATTTTGTTATACTTTCCACGCTACACTGCTAAAGAATATCTGCCTTCCCGGATCGTCTAAAGGCAGGACACCAGGTTTTGGTCCTGGGTATCGGGGTTCGAATCCCTGTCCGGGAACCACATAAAAACCACAGACATGTCTGTGGTTTTTATGTGGTAAGGAAAGCGACAGCTTTCCCAAACGGATGTCCGCATTTTGTAACATCCGTTTGCCAGACAGGGATATAGCGAGCAAAGAGAGCTTGCTCTCGAGAGTGAGCGTTCATCCCTGTCCGGGAACCAACAAACATCCTCAGTTTCACCTGGGGATTTTTGTTATCCCCAAATTGGGGTCAGGTCGTGCTTCGTGCTTTTTTTATTTTTTTGTATACTCCTCGGCTGATTTTACTAACGACAGATCGATCTAAATGAAGAAATCTGGCTATTTCCGACGCAGAATACCCGCAAAGAAATCGAGCAAATACTATCGCCTCATTTCGTTCGTTCTTCGTTGAAATATCTTCAAAAAGTTCTTGAAGGTTTGGTTTTCCTACTATTCTTTCTTCTCTGGAATGTTCTTTAATGTGCTCGGAACTTTTTGTTTTTTTCCAAATCCAATGAACAAATTGTGGGGTGCCTAAAATAAAACGATGTGTCAAATCACGATAAGGATCCTCAACACAAGTTCCTTCCGAAATGAAACGATGATATTCCTTTTGAGCTTTATTTTTACTTTTTGAAAATAAGCTGAGCATCCAATTGATGGATAACCAATCAGGACAACAAACGGACCCAACGGTTGCTCGATAGCTACTCCATTTCCAAAATCGTGGATGAGAAACCAATTTTGCACGCACTGGGTTCAATATAATGTAACGGGAAACACCAAGGAGATAAGATTCCTTTTCGATAACAAATGCCTTATAACGACCTTGAAACAAATGTCCAATACGTCTATGGCGAGCATTAAACCATTGTGTATAGTTACCATTGAGATCCCTCATTGCTTTGGAAAGATTTGCATCTGGCGTTTCGATAAGTAAATGGTAATGATTGTCCATAAGACAATAGGCATGACAAATAAGATGATAGGTTTCAACAGCTTTCCGCAACCAATCAAGAAATTTTTTTCTATCCTTATCATCTAGGTAGATGTCCTGAAAAGCATTACCCCTGGTTATGACATGGTAAAGAGCATTTGAATACTCGACACGGATTGGTCTGGACATATCAATCATTATAGCAAAAAGCACGAAGCACGACCTGACCCCACTTTACATTTATCCCCTCTTCCCCCAAGATACAAATTGTCCCTCATTGATATACCCCTCATCATTCGGAGGCTCTCATGAACGGACAAATGCCCTTTACTTTTCGACCCTGGATGTGGATTCTGCTCTTCGTTGGAACAGCCTTGCTTCTCTTCAACTACGATCCTGTGGGAGATCTGCTCAACCAGTGGTTTGGCCCCAGGGCTGAACGATGGGCAACGAACATCATCCTGTGGATTGCAATCATCCTCTTCACGTTCCTTCCGAAAAAAAACCCTCCTCCACAAGAGTGAATGAACACTACCCTCAAGGAGACCCTCATGCCCAAACTCAGCTGGCTCGAAGCGGCGGAAAAGTATAACCGCCATTCCCCTGCTGCCAAGAAGCAGGAAGAAGATGCGCTTGTGCATCAGATCGCGAGAGAACTTCAGCAGTTCCTCGACAGCCCTGAAGGACAAGCGGCCTTGGAGCTCCTCAAGGCAAGTGGTCGTCACATCATCCTCGCCGAGGAACGCGATGGTGCGCATGGTACGGTCTATTTCCTCGATGGTGAAGGACTGCGAAAGTCCCACGAAGCTATGGGGATGTGGACGGCCTATGCAAACCCACAGGAGGGACACGTCCGTAGCCCGCGAGTTCTGCCTCTTGAGGCAAGAGAAGCTGTGGAAGTTGTGAAGCACGACAGACAACCTCTTGTCGAACTCATCGCTTGCATCCGCCGCGATCTCGACAACATCGCCGCCGAGGCCCCCTCTTCTCCCTGATCCTCTTTTCACGCAAACGACCCTCACCGGTCGTTTTTTCGTACAAAAATGATAGAATAAAACACATCGCCTCCGTTATCTCACTCCTCTTTTATGCGCTTCTACTCTTCCTTCTCAGCAAACGAACGTCGCCTCCTTCTTTCATTTCTATTTTTCATTATTGCCTGGCCTGTTTTTAGCGTATTCACCAATACCTTCTTGTGGCGTCACTCTCAAGATATTTTTACGGTTATTGTTTTTAACCTTGGTCTGTACCTGGGTCTCCCTCTTGGCTTTCTTATAAACTCCGCTCTTCTTCATCGCTTTCCTTCCAAAACACTTTTCTTTTTCGGATGCATTTTGCAGGGAATCGGTCCGTTACTTCTTACTCTCATAAATCCCTCCTCTTACATAATCATCACTATCCTCGGCACCTGTCTGGGTCTTCCTATGGGTTTGTATTGGGGCAACAGAAATCTCATAACCTTGCGTATCACCGAAGGTCAACATCGTATAAATTTTTTGAGCATGGAAAGTTTTCAAAATACGGCGGTGGGAATGATCATCCCCATTTTTGTCGGTATCTATCTTACAAGTTTTTCCGGAGGTATAAACATAAGATATCTTATTGTCACCGTTTTGGCGTTTAGTTTTCTTCTTATTGCCGGCGCCTTGATCCTTTCTCTGAAAATAAAAATCCCACACGTAAAACTTTCCTCAGCTTGGATTACCCATGCCTCTACTTTTTGGAATCATCTGCGTTGGTTTGAATTTTTTGATGGAGTCATCACAGCTAATGAAGGCTTACTCTCTTTGATGATGATCTTGGTTTTTCTTGGAATGGAAGATGCTGTGGGTGGAACAAAAAGCGGCGTTGCCATCCTGGCCGCCGTCATGATGTATTTTTTTGGAAAACGGATTCGGACAAAAGATTATGCGCGAGTGATACAACTCTCCCTGCTGTTGATTGGAGGAAGTGCGGCGATCTTTGCCTTTTTTTTCAATGCTTGGAGTGTGATCGTCTGCTTTGCCGCTTTTGGACTTATCAATGGTTTTCGTGCAACTGCTATGATGTCGATTATCTACCGTATAGTGGATGAAGAAGTGGCGCGCACGCAAAAAAATCGATTTGCCTATTTGCTGGATCGGGAAATCTTTCTCAATATCGGCCGCCTGACTATCCTCTTAGCGCTTCTCGTTTCTACAATCTTTGCTCCCACCACGACGCTTCGCTACGGTCTCCTTCTCACGAGCCTCCTTCATATTCCTCTCCTTGCATCTCTTCACAAACTCAAACTCCACTAAAAAAAGAGGCCCTGTCAGGGCTTCTTTTTTGTTTATGTATTTTGTATTCCCTTCACAAGAAAGGTCATCTTCTTTTTCCCCATTTCCACTTCCAGCAATTCTCCCTCTCGTTTACCCATGAGCGATGCGCCCAATGGAGAAAGATGAGAAATCCTCCCGCGCATGGGATTTGTTTCTTGCGGTCCTACGATTTGAAATGTTCGCGGTCCTCCCTCCCCTTCCAAAACAACCACAGATCCTAATTGTACACGACCATTTTCCTGCGCCTGAATCACGGTCACACGTTTCAATTTATCTTTGAGAGTAAAGATGCTCGCGTCCAGTCGCCGCATCCGAGCTTTCGCTTCTTGATACTCCGCATTTTCCGAAAAATCTCCACGCTCGGCCGTAATCTGCACGTCCACAATCGCCTGCTTGTGTTGCGCTTCCAAACGCTGCAACCGATCTTGCAACTCCTGCAACCCCTGTTTTGTCACATAACAAACATCTTCGCCTTGCGTTGCTTTTAATGTTTGTGATCGTCGTGTGGGAATGCGCATAAGAGAAAAGCCCCAATGGGCTTCGTGATTATGAGGTGTGATCCTGTTATGGGTCAAAAAAAATGACGATCTAAATCTTTAGATACCGTCGCATGGCAAAAGTGGTCGCGATCATATTGAGCAGGGCAAGCAACAAAAACTGTCCTCCAAAAATCCACAAACCATTTTGTATAAAGTAAACGGTCAAACCTGTTACGCTTCCAAAATATGCATCCACTTTTGGCTCCACTTGAAGCAAAATGGGGTAAAGCAAAGCGCCCGCAAGGACGGTTGCCAAAAAGCTGTACAAAATCGCCTCAAGCAAAAACGGAGAACGAATAAACCAACTGGACGCTCCCACAAGACGCATGATCCCAATCTCTTCTCGATGAATAAAAATCCCCATGCGCACCGTGTTGAAAACGATCAACGCGGTAATCAACAAAAATAAACCTGAGAGTCCGTACCCAAACCAACGCACCCGATCTGTACTCGCCTCAATACTGTTGATGATGTCTTGATAATTGGAAAAATCTTTTTCGCGAATCCACTCCTCATAATCGGGGTGATCCAAGGCGCTGATAATAAAATCGAAATCATCAACATGATAGGCCTGGACAACCAAGGTGGATCCAAACGGATTGCCTCCGTACTCGTTCAAAGACTGCAAAATTTCCTCATCTCCTTCATGTTGAGTTTGAAATCGAGCAAGGGCCTCCTGGGCTGTCACCACTTGGACATCTTTGACTTGGGTGAGGGTTCGCAGATAAGACACCACGCTGGTGAGTTGATCCTCGGTGACGGTCTCGTAAAAATAAACCGAGACATCCACCCGTTGCTCGACATACGTAATCGCACGGTCAGTCACCACATTCAAAACAAGGAGCACATTGATACTGAGTAAGGTGAGCAACAAAATACTCACCGTCATGAGCGACAACCAAACGTTGCGCCAAAAATTCTGCACCGCGAACTTACTTGCACGATAAAAAGCGATAAACATATCCTCCTTGGTTAAATGCGATAACGACCTTCCTCGACATCGGACACCACCTCGCCATGATCAATGGTGATCACGCGTTTTTTAAGCGCGTTCACGACCTCACGATTGTGAGTAACCAAAACAACGGTTGTTCCAAACTCATTGATGCGCAAAAGAAGATCGATGATTTCGCGTGTGTTGAGTGTATCAAGATTGCCGGTCGGTTCGTCTGCGACAAAAATCTTCGGACGATGAACGAGAGCGCGGGCAATGACAACGCGTTGTTGCTCTCCGCCAGAGAGTTGATGAGGATAGCGATGTGCGCGGTCACCCAAACCTACGATACGCAATACCTGGGGTACAACTTCGGCAATGCGCTTGGGACGTTCACCCGAAACTTCAAGCGCAAAGGCAACATTTTCTCCCACAGTCTTTTTTGGCAACAATTTAAAATCCTGAAACACCACTCCGATTTGTCGGCGTAGTACAGGAATATCGCGATTGGGAATTTTGGAAATATCCCACCCTCCAATTTCAATCACTCCTTTGGTCGGACGCTCTTCGGCAAAAAGAAGTTTTGCCAAAGTGGTCTTTCCTGTTCCGCTTTGTCCGACAATGGAAACAAATTCTCCCGGTTGAATATGCAAGCTGACATTCTTGAGCGCCACGATGTCAGGATGATATATTTTGGAAATATTTTTGCATCGGATCATATCTTGTCAAGGAAATCATTATTCTTTATGATACCTGGCACATAGGAGAGGGACAAGTGTATAACAAATTTTTGCGGGAGTAGCTCAGTGGTAGAGCGTCTGCTTCCCAAGCAGAAGGCCGCGGGTTCGATCCCCGTTTCCCGCTCCAATTAAAAATATCTGACCTTGGTCGGATATTTTTAATTGGAGGAGATAAAAAACGGGAATCGAACCCAAAAAAAATAGCTCGTACCATTGACTTTTTCAAAAAAAACGCGTACATTTTTGCACGCGTTCTTTTCCCCAAGGAGACCTCATGCCCAACCTGCAGCGTGACTTTGACATCCGTGACTTTGAGTGGGACCACACGAGCTTTGGATTCACTTTTACTCGACTTCAAAGCAATCTCCTTCAGCGCATCGCGCAAGGAGAAGACCTCATCCACCCTCAACACATCGAAATCATGGGTGAACAAGATCCTTTCTTTCCCAGGCTTATACGCCTGGCTGAAGGGTTCCTCGTCGAGGTGCTCTATTCCGGAAACGGAGAGTGTCTGTTTGTCCTGCATGCCGATGAGCTCCGTACGTCACAACACGGAACACCCTTCATCTTCCTGCGCACCGTGGCGGTGGAATTCCACACCAATGGTATGGTCTACATCAAGACCTTCAGCAAGATCGCGGACAATGCAATCACCGAAGATTTCCTCGAGGAAAAGGAAGAACACGAGGAAGAGGAAGGTGAATTGATCGTTCTGCGCGCCACTGGCGCCTAGCCCCTCACATCGGGGCTTTTTTGTTTGCCAACCCCTCCTTCGTTTGTTATGATTTTCGCGCATCCTTTGTGCCACTGTAGCTCAGCTGGTAGAGCAATACTTTCGTAAAGTAGAGGTCGGCGGTTCGATTCCGCCCAGTGGCTCCATCCATTTTATTCTCAATCCTATCTTTCCCCCTCGTTCTCTTGTAGAAAAAAACCCAAAGCCTGACCTAACCCCCATTTAAAAAACCACGCGTTCCCTGATCCGTACCCCAAAAAGTGGACACAAAAGTGTCCGCTTTTTGATTCTGTTAAACTACTATCATATGAGCAAAAGAACATTCACAAAGGAACAGATCGATAAGATGTTAAGAAACACAAACGTATC
>Ga0209319_1000754_pt1 | contig 35191 bp, 44 predicted proteins | sample RifGroE2_FD_184000 | JGI IMG/M metagenome (GOLD analysis project Ga0209319, IMG submission 184000) | Groundwater microbial communities from Rifle, Colorado - Groundwater E2 (SPAdes) (version 2) | ecosystem: Environmental > Aquatic > Deep subsurface > Groundwater | place: Rifle, Colorado, United...
AAAAAGGGGGTGTGTATTTTTACTATTTTGGGACAAAAAAGGCCTAAAAATGGTCTAAAGCCGCATGATACCTGCATTTATTTTGGGACAAAGTTGGGACAGAATTTTGTGTGAAAAACAGACACAATTCAATTTATGCCCGTATTTACTGACTTTATCGTGGGACAAAGTTGGGACAAATTTGGGACAAATCTGGGACAAAAATTGATTTTTTGTCTCACCTAATTATTACCAAATTTAATATATTCACATAAGTATGCTGTTTAATCAAAATTAAGTTTGGGACAAGTTTTAAAACTTGTCCCAAACTTAATCCCAGACTTAATCCCAGCTTAAAATCCAGCAGACAAACACTATATCCAATGGTATATGTAATATATAAACTAAAAGGAGGAGAATTATAATGATAAGAGGATTAGCAAAATTAGCAGCAAGAACAGTAATAGCAGTTGGAGTAGTAGAATTAGTAACAATAGGAACACCGAAAGCAGTGAAATATTTAAAAGAAGGAAATTTACCCAATAAGGTGAGAACAACAGTTGGGGATGTTGTAGAGACATACACAAGTATAAGAAACAAACGGCAAGAGCAAGAAGTAGAGAACTTAGTTAAAGAAGACTAAAGTATTACATTACCCGCAAGGGTATTTTTTTATCGGACAGACTAACCTTTTAGTGGTATATGTAATGTAGGAAGATAACATATAACTAACTAATATAGGTTATCTTTTTAATGGGACAATTTTCATTTTAGTGGTATATGTAATATATAAATAATAAAGGAGGAATAGAAATAATGGAATATTTAACAGTAACAAGTTTAGCAGTATTCGTGACAGGAATGTTAGTAGGAGCAGTAGTATTAAGACTAATGGATATAGCAGTAGAAAAAATACAGTTTACATTTATAGAAGAAGAGACTTACCCTGAATAAGGTATTTTTTCCCGGACAAATACCATATTTAATGGTATATGTAATGTAATAAAATAAACAAGGAGGCACAACACAAATGAATATATTTACAGCAAGTAATATAACAGCAGCAGTAATAGCAGCAGTAGTAGCAGTAGCAATAGACCCTATCATAGGATTAGTAGGAGGAATTGGAGCAAAGATATTTATAAAGGATTAAATAAAAATCTACCCGCAAGGGTATTTTTTCTCGGACAAAGGTTATTTTAGTTGGTATATGTAATATATAGAATAAAAAGGAGGAATTACATAATGGCAGAAACAATAGGAGAAATACAAGAAAGCGCAGCACAAGCAGCAAGAGAAGAACTATTTGAACAACAGCAAGAAAGAATGGTAGTAGCAATGGAAAGAATGGCAGCAGCTTTAGAGAATCAAACAGCAAGGGCAGAAGAAATGCTTGGAAAATTTGAAGAACTAATAAAATTAGCGTAATGATTAAAATCTACCCGCAAGGGTATTTTTTCTCGGACAATATATTTTTTAATGGTATATGTAATATATAACGTAGAGGAGGAGAAATAATATAATGGCAATAGTAGTAAATAGAAGCGGGTTTTTAGTAAACAACGTAACACCAGTTAGAGAATTAAGTCTTATGGGAATTGAATTAGTAAATAAAGCAATTAACCTGTTAGAGGTAAGAGATAAATACAACACATACATTTGTAATAAAGTGTATGAGGCAGCAATAACTAACGAAGGAGTAGTAGTTAGTAAACAAAGAATAAAAGTATTAGAATTCTGGGTATTAAACCAGGAGAGAAGATTAATTGACACCGCAAAGGTATTAATCGCATAAAAAATAAGCGTCATAGACGCTATATTTTTTATATTAGTGTTTGACGACGAGGAGGGTTCTTTGTAGGATTTGGCATTGCCGCATTTTGTGCCCCAAATGCATTAGCCTGATTAGCTCTCTCCCCCGTCTTATTTTTTAGAAACTCTAACTTCTCTATTTCGGACATATTACCAGCCTTTATTACAAAAGAACTACTGCCCGCGATAGTGCCTGGATTAGAGGAACCTTCCTTGTTAAGTCTGTCTAAAATATGGGCCTTTAGGTGGTCCGGCAAGTAAGATAATACTTCCATTTGAGCTTCCTCTGTAAGGTGCGCTAGTTTATTTATAATAGCTTGTGTCTGCGTTTCCATTGCTGGCGTCACTTGATACCTTACTAATTCCTGTGGGAGCCCCGGAACTATATCATATATGCTCCTATGGGCGGTAGCTTCTTTATTTAGAGCTTCAGCATAAGGGAAAGCTACTTTCTTAACGTCTTTTTTTTCTTTATTTACAGGCGCCCCATGCTTTTTCTCCGCCTTAGCCTGCCCGTCTGCCTTACCCTCCTCTTTAGCAGAGGCTAAGTTTTTCTGATGCTCTACTTCACCTTTTTGTTCTTCTTTCTGTGCTTTCTGTTGTTCCTCTTGCTCTGGGTTACCAAATTGTGCCTGTTGTTGTATTTGAAACTGCATTTGCTGTTGTTGCAACATAAACTGAGTTTCCATTTGGTAAAACTGCATACGGCGCTCTCTATCCATACGTTCAAATATTTCCACTTCAATTTGAACCTTCATCTTATCAGGGTCCATACCCATCATATTATACATATATTCGTCAGATACTTTATTCGCAGCATTTAGATTAATAACCAGTTGTTTCTGTTGTATGTCGTCCTGCATTTTCAAATCAGCTAATTTAGCAGTTATTAAAAAGCTGTTGTCTTGTGGGCCACGCCATTCTCCCCTTGCCTCCGCCATTCTCTTTATAAGAAAGTTATTCTGAAAATCAACGAGAAGCAGACGATAATTTATAAATTGATTCTCTAATGTACGAAGAGAAATAGAAGCCGCCGAGTAACTAACCCCGCCAAAAATAAATTCTCTGGGGACACCCATACCTGCTAAAATCTCTGCTTGTAATTGATCTATTTCTGGTGTTAGCATTAAGGCTCTTCCCTGACCGCCCAGGTTTATTACGTTGACAGGAACAGGCGAGACTACTTTATAATTGGGGTCTTTAGTAGCCTGCTCTAGTTGCCTAGCAAAGTCACTAGCCACATTGCTCCAGTTAGCCATGGGGTCTACCCTTTCTGTCGGGTCCAGGTAGTAAACCCTAAAGGGGACTATATGCTCCCGTGCAATGGCCTCCTGAGCCTGTCTGAGGAGGTTCCTATAAGCAAGTTGTTTCATAACATTCAGGATAATAGGTGTGCCCCAAACTGAGCCGTCTCCTGACTCACCTTCGCGGGAGAAATGGTACACATTCTTGCTATTTAAAATAACAGTTTTATTTTCCTTAACTGCCTTTTTAATAGTCTCAGGAATGGCATCGAATTTTTCCTTTGGTTTCTTTTCTCTGCAAATCCTTCTTATCTTGTGGGGAACTTCCCACTTGTATGTTTTTTCCTGTGTAAGCGGGTCTATATCTATAGTCATCTTACTAGGGTCTAGCCTAAAAATATGCTTCCACCTTATATCCGGTATACTAGGGTCTTCTGAGAAATCCGCAAACTCCCCAAATATAAAGCAGTTACCGTATAGCCAGTAATCTATACCTATTTTTACTAACTCGCCGTGTACTTTCATATCCTCAAAATTCTGTTTATACATTTCCAAAGTTGGCGAATCCTGCTTAGGGTCCCAACCTCCTGGCAGTGACTGCATATCTTCCAATATTACATCAGTTACGGGAAACCTAGCTAATGCATTTACCGCCCCACCAATTAAACTATCAAACTTATAAAAGTATCTGCACCATTTAAATATCTCTATCATTGTACGAGGTATTTGATAATCGGATAAATTTAAATAAGGTGAAGGATAAGGGTCTTGGTCCCGCATCATAAAGGATGCTGTCTTAGATAATCCGGCTAACGCCGAGCCCTTAGCCTCTTTTAGTATTTTATTCTTCTCCACTTCCCAGCTGGAAGATGAAGGAAGATATATGCTGCTACTCATATTACTTCTCCCTCTTTCTAATCATACAGTCCTTGGTTTTTAAAGTAAATAGACCTAAGTCCTTGTGGCCTCATTTTATGTATGCCTTCGTTTCCATATACAGGGTCGTAAATAACATGGTTGGAATTAGTATTTCCCATTATTGAATTCATATCGGAATGTTCTAAACTTTTTAAGTCCTTGGGGTTTTTATTATACCCTATCATCCCTGAAGGGGTTGTTAACTGCCACCCTTTAGAGCCTATTCTCTGTGCTTCCTCGTTTTTACTATACTTCTTAGCTCCACTAAAAGGGTGTGTATGAATACCTGCTACTTCGCTAAACCCGTCTCTGTAAGGACTTTCCGCACTTACTCTATTAGGGGTTCCTACGTTTATAGCCCCTACTCTGAAATCACCTTTTAGTGAATTTGTCATGTACTCGCTGTATAGGCTATTTTTGAACTCCGGGGATATTCCCTTACCTTTAAATAAGTTCATTGTTTCATGGTAGGCTTCTTCATTGCCTTTATTATCCCCCGTAAGATGTGTGTAGGGACTATTATATTTTAAAGAAGGAGCTTTACCTTCATACGACAACTTACCGTTTATTTTGTCTATATGAGTACCGATTTCAGTACTCATGCCTGTCTGTCGAGCGGAAGAATTCAGGGTCTGACGTAGATTGTTAGGCATCTTACCCATACCCTCTTTAGCAGAGGCTAATTCTCTTCCCTGCAGTACATTTCCCTGTCCGTCCCTCATGTTGCGTAACGCCCATTTCCAATTGCCTGCAGGTTGTAGTCCTACAGACTTGGCCATATTGCGTGCTTCGAGGGCGTTAAGAGCTATTTTAGTCAGCCTCTCTTCCGCCGCTAATTTACACCAAGGGTCTAACCCAATATTCATGAATAATAACCTCCCCTAACTAACGCTTCCTAGTTATACAAGCCTTGGTTTTTAAAGTAAATTGACCTGAGCCCTTGTGGTCTCATTTTATGTACCCCTTCGTTGCCGTGTATAGGGTCATATATAACCTCATGGGTAAGTTCAGGATAATTTCTAGTTATTCCACTCATATCACCTGTAGTAGAACTAGGCAGACCGCTCCAGTCTGGTATGCCGTTGTCTGTACGGCTAACGCCTTCTCCACCATTTAATTTGTTCTCCCTTAATTTTGTTATATTGTTCCTACGCTTTTCCGATAATTCCTGAGCAAAATTTAAAGAGCCTGAGGGAGTTGTTATTCTCCAGTCTTTATGTCCAGCTCTTTTAAACTCTGGTCTTTTATTATTAATATCATTATTTTTAAATGCATGTGTGTGTACTCTAATATGATGCTCCCCTCCATCTTGAACCACATAAGGATAACCCTTAAATTCCCCTCCTACACTAATGCCATCAGTGTAAAAATCATTTTTAAAAGGGTGCTTATTAATTGAGGACCCTGGTGGCTTTGGCAACGGCGAGTAGTCATAGTAGTTAGGTTCTTTTAAAGAAGGCGCTTTTTTAGTATACAGTAATTTACCCTCTACTTTATCTGCGTGTGTAGCAATTTCAGTTCTCCCTCCCATCTGTCTTGATGAGGAATTGAGTGTTTGACGTAGATTGTTAGGCATCTTACCCAAACCTTCCTTAGCTGTAGCTAACTCTTTGCCCTGCAGTACATTTCCTCGTCCATCTCTTAAGCTACGCAGAGCCCACTTCCAATTTCCTGCTGGTTGTAGACCAACACTTTTAGCCATATTACGCGCATCTAACGCGTTAAGAGCTATTTTAGTCAGCCTCTCTTCCGCCGCTAATTTACACCAAGTATCTACTCCAATAATCATAAATAACCCCTCCTAACTAACGTAGTTTTTAATTTGCGCATTCATTTGATTCTCCTTATCCTCTAAAAAGGAAGTTAGTGATAAACTGTTAATGACGTTGTTTGTAATAATATTACTAAAAGGATGCGTAGGTAATCCTGTACCCGTCAACATCTCATCTACCCTACCGCTTATTTTATTATACCAATTTTCATCGCCCGCTAATTCCTTACACACTTCCTTAGTGATGTTTTGAATGTTTTTTCCCTCAAACTTACTAGCATCCTTAGACACACCCATTAAGCCTGTGGGTAATATTTTAACCCAATATTCCAGTAATTCCAAGTTAACTAAGTCCCAGAAAGACTGCTCATTTTTAGATAAGGTAGAGTGCGCACACACACGATAATTTTGGTCAATTAACACCTCTACTAAATAGGATAAGGTATGCTCGCCGAAGTTGTCATATAGGTTATCATCTACGTCAGATATTAAATCAGACATGATTCTCATGGCGAATACAAACTCCCCTAGTGATAGATTTGATTCCCTTAAGTCGAAGTTTATAGACTTATCGTTAAAGGCCCTGACTACCTTCTCAAATGTGTGATACCCTGTAAAGGAAGCATCGCCGTGTAATACTAAGGAGATACACATTATTTTATTCTCTACTATGTCGGAGATTTTGGACAGGCCGTAAATATCTTTTAAGGAGGATAATATTGTAGTCATATCCCATTCCAGCCATTCATTACCAAATTCCTTCATTAGAAATAAGTAATACACTTTAGGATGTATACCAGAACGTGTAAATAGTTCCTTAAAAAAAGAGTTACTATCGCCTACAGCGGCTGTTTTCTCTGTTAGCTCTTCAAGACTCTTCTCAGCTCCGCCAGTGTACTTTCCTTTGTATACAGGAACCTCCATTATACCTAACTTCTTACACGCCTCAATGCGGTGGTGCCCGTCCATTAATATTTTTTTACCTGGTGTTTGAGGTCTAACTCCGTTTAATTGGTTTACAATGACTACAGGTTGTAAATTACTCTTATTTATCTTGTTGGCTAAGGCATCTACTTTCTCGTCGTTTACAGGTTTATTAATACCTTGTAAATTACTAACCCTCTCCTTAGACAATTCCCACTCATAGTTTTTAGTAAACGCTAAAGCAGCTTTTACATTAGGGGTTTTATACTCATGGCTAGTAGCGACCATATGAGCTACTTTTTTAGCTATAGGGTTTTTAAAAGCATTTTCAAGCGCAGGTATTTTACCATTTGCTCCCTCTCTAAAATCTTCCCTAAAAGAAGCTCCTTTTTCTATGTACTCATTTAAATCCATTTTAAGGGGGGTAGAATAGTTAGAGGGTGTGATTTTACCTGCAGCCTTTAATAGGTCCTCTAATGGGCCTCCTAGAACCTCTGAGGGGCATTCGGTATCAAAACTGGATTCCTTATTTAACTCCTCCAACTCATCGAACTCTTCTGCGGATATTTTGCCTAATCTCTTAGCCTCTAAAAAGAAGCGATTTGTAAAGTACTTATCATCTTTTTTAGAAAAGTTATCATAATCTTCATCTTCCATTTTAGTAACATTAAGCTGAGAAACAACGACATTATCGGTAATATACAATATTCTATCAGGTAAGTATACGACAGTCATGTGTTTTTTAAGAAATCCAGGAGTTAATTCCTTCATATCCATTACATTAGGTTTACCGAAAAAAAGGAAGGCAAGCTTACTCATGCCTAAATCAAAGTCATCTTCCCCGGCGAACTTAGCCATACCTAACTCTACAGGAATATTTCTTTCGCTCCACTCACACGCAACAGAAATAAGACTATTAGCATATTTGTTCAGGGATTCATTACTCTCCCCTTTCTCAAATAACTTACTAAAATAGTCTGCGCAAGCTAATACCTCTAAGAGGTGGGCTTCCTCAGAAACACCCTCATCTCCATCAACATACGCGAACTCAGAGCTATTTTTAGACAAGGCTTTACGTAACTCTTTATCTTGCTCCATAAGCCTTTTTATAAATACCTGCTCAGTCTCTTGCGCATCTAAATATATTTTATTAATAATGACATTTTTAAAGTATTCTGGATCTTTTCTTTTCCATGCCTCTCTCGCCTGGGTGTTCATGGTGTCCGCGTTTACAGTGTCTATTGCTGTATTTCTTAAAATAAATACCACAGACAGAGGGGTAAACATAATTTTAATGTCTTTCTCTATATCCTCTATTTTAGAGTAGTAATTACTCCCCATATCTACGAGTTTTTTATTTTGTTCGTTCAATAACTTAGCCACGGAATTTGCGTACATTTGTTTGTACTCATTGGCCTTCTTATTATCTTCTATAGCGGTGCCCATCTTCATACCCACCATACCGCCTATAAGTGCCCCACTACCTATACCAATATCAAACGCTGATTTGGTTAGCTCCATCGTTTCTTCATTACTTTTATATTCTAACTCTAATGCCTTATTTACAGCGTCTATCATCCAATTTGGGTTACTATCATAAATCGCCATTGTTGAGCGTGTCTCCTTCCTAAATAGGTGTTAAGCTCATTATACAGTATGTACGCAAAAATATCAAAAAATAATAAACCCCATGTATGGGGTTTATTATCTATAATACATCATTGGCGGAGTCATCATTGGCATTGGTGCTCCTTGAGCTTGATTATTATTTTGTGGTCCATAAGCCATCATTTTAGGAAGCATCATACCCGCGCCTACCCCCATAGCAGCTGTCATATAAGGGTGAGACTGTGCGAAGTTAGGCGGGGGGCCTGCCGGCGGCCTGCCTCCGCTATTACCAGGACCCCCATTAGGACCTATAGGACGTCCATAATATCGCTCCATATCCTTAACAGTCCCTTTAGGAACTAAACCGGGTTCTTTCATGTACATGTCGTAGTTTGTCTGCATTTGTTGACCTTTACCCCATCCACCTTTTACATTCTGCATAAAGCTTTGACTGGACATTGCGTTGGCTTCATTATACTTCTTTTGTACATCTCTAGATTTGCCAGACGCAACCATATCAGTCCACGCCTTAGATTGGGCAGTGCCAGTAACGTTATTAAAGTGTTTTAAGTCCCCTCCAGAGTGAAATACAGGAGTTCCGTACATACTGTTAAAAGAGTTTACGGTATTCTTAGCGTTCATTCCATCCTTACCGCCTTTAATAGCTCCTTTAACCCCTGCCCCCATCATACCTAAAAAGGCTTCTTTTTCCATTAAGGATTCAGCGACTATATCCAACTCTTCTTTTCCTAAAAAGGAGGCTATTTTATCCATACTAGTCAGTACTTCTGTGTAGGTATCCGCCGCAGCTATCTTATCCAGAGAAGCACACAATTCCTCCGCTTCTTTAGGATGCATCCTACTGACCATAGCGCTCAATTTATCTTTATAAGTCATTTTAGCGGGCGGAGGGTTTAATTTATTTTTAAGTTGTTCCACAATATCTTTACCCCTTCCTAGCGCAAACTTCGCTCCTATTAACCCTGCAACACCAGCCGCAATTCCTTTTTTATAGCCTTCACTAGAGGCGTCATCATAAACACCGCTCATGTATTCCCCTAAGTCTACATTCTTCTCAGAGGTGAAATCATACATAGGCAGTATGTCTATCCCTGTCGCCTCCTTTAGGAATGCATAGGAGACCTCATTTAGGTCAGAAGGAGACAAGTTTGAAGCTAATTTAGTAAACTCATTAAATAATTCCTTGTACATTACTACTAACCCTCCTAAATAAACCTTCCCCTACCAGCACCATTAGAGTAAGAACCTCTTAATTCAGATTCTAGTTTATCTTTGTCATTCTTATTTAAAGCCATGTATGCCGCTACTCCGCCTCCTGCTAAAATAGGCATTTTATTTTTGGTGAGAAAATCCTTAGCCTTTAAAGCAGCTACGTCTGAGCCAACATCACCGGGTTTTCTTGACTCTCCGTTTATTTCCGAAGATACACGTTTATTGGGGTCTTTCATGTCCCTATTATTATTTCTATTGCCTCCGTTATAACCACTGCCATGACCCCCACCTGGAGCAGAGCCTAAGCCTCTGGAGCCGTATAATCCACCTAAGGCAGCATCTGCTGCTCTCATTTTAGTATTATATCTCTGCTCGTACAATTTCTGTTTGTTACGAGAACTTACCGCCGAACTTATAGCCCGATTGTATTTCCATTCAGGCATTTTATGTTTCAAATAGGCAGCTCCTGCTGCAACTCCCCCCGCGCCTATTAATGTTTTCACAGCATCTGCGTTCCATTCCACGTCCGGCACGTCTAAAGTCACTCCTGCGCTTTTACCCAAGGACTCATCAGGGGAGGCTATCTTTTCCAGCCCCGCGATAACTTGACTGGCTATAACGTCTAATTCTTCCTGAGATATTGTCCCAGCAAGCGATGTAAACTCCTCAAACATTTCTTTATACATAATTTATTGCTCCTTCTACAATATATTTACAGGCCATCTAGGAGTATATTTTAAATCGGTAACTACCGCATTAGTAATGTTACCTAAAGAGAATTGTCGTATACTTCCTCTTTCTAGACAGAATCCCCAATATTTGCCGTCTTTTATGTCATAGGGCTCTGTAGCCCTGATAGTAGTAGCCCCTTTACTATCAATATATGTGATGTTGACTACGTGTTTAGTATTGGCAGCTTTTCTAAGGGCTCTTAAAACTTGAGGTACTATAACAGTGGAAGACATTTTAGCAGGTCTTTTCATATGTTTATTTACCTTTTTCCCTTAAAGTATTTAATCAGTGCCCTTCCGCCTAAAACGGCTCCGGCTACCCCGGCCCCTTGAATAGCTCCATCCCCAATACCATCCCTATAAGATATTTTATTAGCGTTACCGATAGACACTTCATTATCAGCAGCTACCCCTTTTAACATGTCAATAGGTTGTCGGGGATGTCTGAGGAAATCTAGTTTTTCAAGAGGGGTTTTAGAGTTATATATGTTAGATGCCAATCCAGAGTTTACGTTTATTTCCTCCCGCGCATCTCTATAAGTATCTTGTAAATCATTATCGAGGACGCTAGTATCTCCATAAGGAACACTATAACTAGCAGACTTACGCATCTTCTTCATTATTTTAGGAACTAAATAGGCTCCGGCTGCTACGCTCGCCGCTCCTCCTAGACGCCCCGCAAACTCCCCATTACCGTTAGAGTCACGCATATTAGTCTTCAACTTAAATGCGGCGCCTTCCTCCATATCATTAAACACATTGCCCGGATTCGTTCTTTCTAAGTATTCCATCCGGTGAATAGGCGGAAGGCGCTGATATCGGGCCATGAGACTAGTAGAGTAGTCTGGATTTTCCTTTAGGCTATTAGTTACCTCTTCTGTAACGGCGTTATTTTCTACTTGGTAGGGAGTTTCTTCAGCTATCTTAACAACTCCCTCTTCAAGGGAAGTTAATATTTGTACAGCAATTTTGTCTAAGTCTTCCGGAGGTAATTCGTTTGACAATTTTACAAAATCATCTAAAATATTTTTGAACATTCCCAGCTTCTCTCCTTCTATTAACTAGGCTAAGTAAGGTGGTTCTTCACCTCACTTAGCCCTTTATTTTAAAACCTATCTTAGTAAGAACAACAATCTATACTTACAGACAACCCTTGACCGGTAACCCCAGTAACTAATATTTTTACTTTATTGCTTCCACTGACATCCACGGAGCCTATTTGGTTCAAAGGTAAGGCAACCGCAACGGTAGAACCTCTTAACCATATTTCGGAGGTATCATTCCAATAGAAGAAAGTAATATTATACGCGGGGACAACCCTAAAGTCATCGACAACTGCGTTTAATGAATATACAAGAGCAGTTTTACCAGCGGGTAATTCAATCTCTGGTATTGCTTCTCGTTCTGGAATGAGTGCGGTATTCGCCGTAAAAGGAGCTGCGGTAGTAGCTAAGCCGGTGCCAACAACACCGATATCCACTGCTCCCGCTATTCCACCCTCAGATACAGTATACATAGCAATACACTGACAGCCGGCTGCCCTTTGTGCTTCTGTTATTTGGCAAACCATTTTAGGAGCGGCGTCAGTAGAGACAAATATAACATACCCTGTGGCACCTACCACTTGTGTAATTGGTATTCTAACAGCGTTATTTGTACCGCCAGGGCTTTGGTCTACAGTAGCAATGGGTATTGTATTTCCATGAATATTAACAGCACATACCGATACTTTGTAAGTTGTAGCGGATACAAGTAAGGCATCTGTAACTGTTTGTCCGGAAGTAACCCCTAATACAGGCGAAGCTAGTAAATCATTTGCAGTAATAGCAGACCTGTAAGCATCGTAATCGCTGCGTAACACCGTTAATCTCGTAGGTGTCGCGCCCGCTCCAGTGCCCTGAAGCTGCTTCAATATCCCTTTAGATATGCCCAAGGAACTTATTTCTACTTCTTCAGGGTCTATAATAGGATCTACATTATCGAAAGAGTCTAAAATAGTGTTTAATGTTAAATGACCTCTTGTTTGAAACTCTCTGAGAATATCCAGTGTTTGCTCACTAACATGTTTACTGTAGGTTTTTCCTGCTTCTAGACGTTCTCCATCCACACCTACGTCTCTACTACCTATTAACATAACTACATATGGCATTATAATGCCCTCCTTATACATAATATTTATACTTAGTCTTGTGGGGCGTGAAACATTGAACTTTAAACGCTTCCTTCTACACAGTTTACCACATTGCATACCACTCAGTAAATTAAAAGTTATTTAGTATTAATTTCAGTTCTTCCGGAGTAATATTACCTTTACCAAAGTCAATATTACGATGGCAAGTGGTATCCTTAGCCCCATCTAAAATGGGTTTATTTTCGGCCAGCTTTTCCTGCTTGTACTTTTCCCCTTGTATGATGTTCCTCATTGTAGTTGCATGATTTAAAGCTTGAGTTTCGTCTTTTACATTTTCCGCCAGGGAGTAGGAGTTTAACGCTTCCTGCTCTTTACCTAATTCATCAGTAGAGGCTTTTTTCTCCTGTGTACCAGGCTTATCCTGTAATGTTATACGTGTAGTCCCAGGGGCCACACTAGGTATACCAGGTTCCGACTCGATAGGTTCTAAACCTTTCTTCAAATTCCTATTTAAAATCAACCCAGTTAATATCATAGGACTGGCGTAGGACAACGCTTCTACGGTCTTAAAAGGCAGTTCTTCTACTAAAAAATGGGATAGCCCTTTTTTACCATTATACTTAAACTCCCCCTCATCCATAAAATTATCCATAGCTCTCAGTTTAGGAGAATTCTGTATCTTAGCATCTAGAGCCATTTTTACTTTTTCAAGTTTACTGGCAGGAGTAAGTATCGAGGCGGATTTATTCAAGTCTGTAGCTAAATTAGAGATAAATTTCTTATTCCTAGCGCCGTCTACTTCGGAAGTTGGCACATCCAATATTAGCCGTCTGCGGGTGTTTAATGTCTCATCATCCCTCACCTTTTCAAAGCCGCCGTATAGATTTCTGCCTAACATTCTACTCAACACAGCCAATGTAGACAGCGCTACTCCTGTAGTTGCTGCAGGTTTTATAACCCTCTCTACCAGAAACCTTTTAGTATCAGGATGTAAGGCTTCTTTCTCTAATTCATCCTTAATATCCTCTAAAGCTGTTTTCTGGTAATTGTTGTAAGGACGACGAGTAGGAGTAGGAGAGTTATTATAAGGGCGTGGTGTGTAACTACGCGTCCCATAACTACCTCGGGAAGAGTTACCTCCGCTATTTCGGGGGAAATCTCTAGGAGGTCTCGCCGACCTAGGGGGTTCCCCAAAATACTCTTTCTTTAGACCTTTTGCCTTATCATAAATATAATTACCAAATAACTCCTCGCCTATGTTTAAAGCCCCTGCTAAGCCTAAGTACATCCCTAGACCCTTGTAATTTATTTTAGGCTTATTTTCCAAGGTTGAAAAGTCTAGCCGCATATTGTTAGAGTGAGGAAGTAACTTACTCGCAAATGCTCCACTTTGCGCCATAGAATTTGCCACAACACTGGTTATAGGCTTATTTTTACCTAGGGTTTTTAATGTTTGCTTTCCGACGGCGCCTACAGCTTTATCCACGCCTAAATTTAAACCGCGAATAACTTGACTAGTGTCTTTAGCATCATTATATTTATCGTGGAGTAAGTATGTTCCTGCCCCTGCGCCTAGAGATATTCCTATGCCATTAATAACGCTCTTTATTTTATCATCTTTCTCATCTTCTCCAGTATTTAACAGGCTAGCTTCTTTATCCTGCCCATCTTCGTGAAAATTAGCAACTCTGACATTAGGAGTTATATTACTTGTAGGAGTTGTCATAGCCGCCGGCATTTTACCAAAATTAGCCCATTCCTGCTTCAGCTTACTGCCGGACTCCTTAAACTCATTATACATAGGTATAGTGTGCTCTTTAGCCGCGTCCATTATATTCTTACTGCCTACTAAGACGGGGGCAGCGGCCATAGCTGCAAACACAGGGTCTTTAAACATAGCTTTACTTTCGTGCAGTTTTGTACTAAATAGGGGCTTGACTACTTTATTCATAAAAGGCTTAACGGTTACCGCACCAATAGGCTTTATTAATTTACCTAAAAAGGCTTCTTTCTCTAGCTCAGTCATATTTACTCACCTCATATAACCCCGTACTATATCCACTGTATTTACAGAGTTAATAATATCATCTAGTTTTATACTCGCCGCTCTTTTTTCTATTTCCTGCTTAACCAAGGCAGCAGCTTCTTTAGTAGCCATATTATTAGCTATTTTATCTTTAATGGCTCCTACTACTTTGGGCCCATACATAACTGACCCCGTAGTAATACCTCCTACCACAAGATTCTTAGCTATAGAGGGTCCGGATATCCTTAGCAGTTCTTGGAAATTCTCGGGGGCCAAAGAGCCACCATTCATTTCTTTAGCACTAGCGACTAACTTAGCTTTATCTGGTATCAACTCCACAACATTGTCTGTAGGGTGCGCGAATATATTGTGGTCGTCTAAAGGTATATTATGAGTCTTCTCGAAAGAAGTATTCTTTAAGAGAGATTTTAACTCATCTAATTTTTCATTCGCGTTGGAAGGAAGTTTAAAATCCTTTAGCTCCTCTATAGAATTCACCGGAATCATTCTACGTGAATTATATTGCTGCGTATTAATTATAGCGTCAATTTCTTTGTCGTATATAGCCCTTCCGGACTTCAGACCAGATATAACACTGTATCCTGAGGTCATCGTCATAGGGTGAGTAGCAAATTTAACTGCTGGGTTTACCCTGACAGCTCCCAAAGCTTTAGTAAGTGCACTTAAGTCCATTACTTCCTGCCCTCCTTACTTTCTCCATTTTCACCACCGTGTAGTTCACCTTGTAATTTACGTACCACCTGAACTAACTTTTCATAATCAGTTCCTTCGGGTAAATGTTGTACTTTTACAACAATATCGTTATTGGCCTTCTTATTTAAGCTATGCCTTCCTAAAGAAAAAGGTTCGTGCTTTTCAGAGGAAATGTTTAAAGATATGTTAAAATTACCAGGTAGTTTTCTATCTTCTTTTAGGGAAGCAATTTTGCTCATTGTATATTTAATAATAGGCAATTGGTCTCTATTAACGAAGTTTTCTTCATGCGCAAGCTTATCTAAAAGGTCTTGGGCAGATTGCCCTGCTCTCTCATGATAAATTAAAGCATCCCCAACAAATGCTATCTTCTGAAGAATGCCTCTTATGAGAGCAGTCTTTTCTTGCCTTGTTTGTTGAAGCTTAGTGGTTAACTTGCGTTTCATTATTTCACAAGCTGTTTTCTCCGGTGCTCCTACTTCCCATAAACTAGGCTCGTATGAAGGAGAACTATTATAGGCGTTAGGAATGTAATTGTCGCCTAAATCAAAATTCATAGGCTGTCCTATAGTAGAGGCTACTTTATTAAAAGTGGTTTCTTCACTTACTGTGGGGGAAGAAGCCGTCTTCACTACACTAACTACGGATTGTTTAATTTTATCCAAGTCTGCTATAGGGAATATGACACGTCTCACGCTATTACCTTTAGTCTGCGCATACTTTTGTAAATAAATACCAACATTAGCATCTTCTACAATTCTTTTAGTCTGCTCATCGTTTAAGCTGTATGTTTGTGCTATTTTACTGATAGATACATTAGGGTCAGTGTTGTATTTTGTGTACCCCTCTATAACTTGATTAACCCAGGTTTGTCTGTTGTTTAAGAAAGTGCTGTTAAATACTTCCTCGGCATTTTTATTGAATCCTTCTCCAAACTCACCTAGAAGGAGACTTTCTAAATTAGGCATTTATGCGCCACCATCCTTCACATTACACATATTGAAAAACTCAACTTAAGTGTAGCACGGGGACGTTAATTAGGCAAGTTGTATCGAATGATGGTATAAGAGATATAGAAGATGATAAATCTTTTTTAGGAGGGCGAAAAACGAAATGATTATATCCTTAGAAGAATATAAGAAGAAAAAACTAAAGGCCTTATACATAAAACAACTGATGGAGCTTTATGGGAGAATAAGCTCACCTACAATAGTTAAAGAATCTTTTAGCAAAATTAAACATTAGTTAGCTAATTTATTAATGGTATAAGTTATATATAAACGAAAAGGAGGAATTTTTTTGATGTCAAATAACTTAAACCAACTTGTAGAGGAATCTAAAGAGTTAACCAAAGCTATTACATCTCTCCAGGAGGACCAGTCACACGTTTTGTCTGGCGCGATCAATAGAATAGTTGCGTTAAACGCATCCCTGCTGGAAATCATCTACGAGGAGATAGCAAGTGTTAACATTAAAATGGACGCTTTGTTAGAGGATTTTGGCATTGAGTGTCCGGCCGCCGCAACTGCCTCAACAAAGGTAATAGAGGTAAAGAAGGCAGATATTAAACCCCCTGTCGCCAACAGGAAGGTATATACTGTTAATCTCTCAGATGTGAATAATAAGTTGCGGAGTCGCGTTGCTTCTGTGCCCATAATTAAGCAGAAGTTGTTTTTCTTTGAAAAAGTAAGAAGAATACTGGCAGGGCTGCCCTCGGATTCATTTAAATGCGAGGTACTGAAGGTTAACTTTCCTAAAATAACTGGGTACATACACAAAAGCCCTCGGCAATTATGGCGTGGGTTTGCCGCGTTTAAGAGGGATTATAATGACTTTATAGAGGGAAAAGGCGTATGGGGTACTTTCGACGTACGCTTCACAGACTAATATGGATTTTAGAATAATATTTTATGCAGATTCTGATAAAGATGTAGTTAACTTACCAGGAGTCCCAGTAGGGCTGACATTATTAAAGAAGCACTACCCTGCAGCTTTACGCTCCGTATCTGATAGAACTCAATTAGTTCCAGACATAAGATTCTTACACTCACACGTAGTGCCACTAACATTAACTATGCCCGAGGTTAGACGGCTAAATGAGGAGTTTGGTATATTTGAGGTTGATTTTGAATTAAATGACTTTTTCTATTTAAAATTAGTTAAATCAGAGAGAAAGCACGAATTAGTCTATACGCTGGATAGAGATAAGCTATTCACTACATGGATATCGGCAGGAGCTCCTAAAGAATGGCATAACCTTTCTTTAGGGAAAGGGGCGGAGTAATCATATGTTTAGAGTTATGTTTTATCTTGATCATCCTATACAGGTGTGTGCAGGTCGTGTTGGAATTAAAGCATTGAAGCATTTTTTACCTCAGCTTTCTAATACCATTACGGCGCCTATTCCTTATATGAATACCACTTTTAAGAATCTCCGATGCACAGAGGTAAGTTTTACTTTGCCACAATATACAGTAATAGATCTGAATAATAAATTTGGATATTTTGAGACCTCCGGTTATTTGTCTATTTCGGTATCCGCACCCGTGGACTTCCTGGTCACCTTAGAGTACGACGAAAAAGGCAAGCAATTCGAACTCAAATTTAATCAAAACTTGATGGAAGCATTGTGGGCGGAATGCGGATACCCCTCTCCTTGGAGTAAAATACCGGATGAAATTAAACAAAGGTTCACCGCACCTAATTCTGTAGAGTTGCTGCTAAAATAATTGTATGCCCCGCGTACGCGGGGCATAATACAACACCTCTTTTTCATGGTATATGTTATATATAGAATAAAAAGGAGGAAATAATTAAAATGGAAGATAATAAAAAAGAAATGAAAAATATAGCAGAAACAAAGATTATATTAATAAAGCAGTACCTCGCAGCACTAGACGTAGAAGTAGCACGATTAAACATAGAAACTAAGTATGAAGAGATCAAAGTAACAGCTAGATTAGCAGGTCACTTAGAAAGCGAGTTGTTAAGCTTAAAGAGATTAAAGTTATATTGATTAACCCGCAAGGGTTTTTTTTCACCCTTTTAGTGGTATAAGTTATTTATAAACTAAAAGGAGGAAAATAAAATGGAGTACAATGAGAGACATAAATTGGAAATGAAGAGATTAGACGAGATAGATAGGAATATAAGTGAACTAAGTAAAGAAAATACTAGCTTAATGGAAGAGTCAAGGCAATATATCAAAAAAGGTGAATTACCGCCAACTAATATACTTGAGAGATTACAGGAAATACAGTTAGAGTTAGGTAAGTACAGTAGTAAATTGATAAAATTAAGTAACCCGTAAGGGTTTTCTTTTTAAACCCTTTTAGTGGTATAAGTTATGTATTAAATTAAAAGGAGGAAAATAAAATGGATAAGAAAACAGAGGCTAAAGTAATGGAGTTAAGAAAATTTAGTGAAGTAGTATTAGGAAGATTAGGTAATAAGAATATACCACTACTGACAAACAGGGAAGTAGTAAACAAATTAAAGGAGATAGCAGCAAAAATAGAGGATCAACTAGTAGAAAAATTAGATGTTATAGACAGTAAACCCTAACAAGGGTTTTCTTTCCACCCTTTTTAGTGGTATAAGTTAGTTATAAATTAAAAGGAGGAAAATAAACAATGAAAGAGACATTAACATTCAGTCAGTGGATAGAGAAACTAGATGAAGAACAAATGCAAGCAACAAAGGAACATATAGCAAAACGTATTGAGATATTAGACAGCCCAGAATTAAGAAAGGTGGAAGATAAAAAATATATCGAGAGACTACGTAATACAGTAGCTAGATATGAAGCTATTGAATATACGCAGTAAGCCCTAACAAGGGTTTTCTTTTTCTACCTACTTTTAGCGACGGCGAATTTAATGCCCTCGTAGTTAGACTTAACTCCAAAAGCTCCCATATTAAATAGTTTAGATGCTAAATAAGCGTATACACATGAATGTAATCCATCATCAGGATGGTTTATAGGGTGTGTGAAAAATAGTTCTTCAGATTTACCGTTCAATGTCGTTCTATATTCTGCTTGCTCACATAAGTGATGTTCTCTCATAAACCTCAGATTGGCGGCTTCCTTCCCCGGCCACATCGCTCCCCTATTATGCATCATATCCAGCACATAATCCATTATGATGTCTGTTCTTCTTACGCGGTATAAATCCTTTCCGTGGTCGTACACTATTTTTTCTTTTTGTGTGTGAGTGTAATAACAAGCGTACACCCTTTTACCAAAAGCCTTTTTTAGTTTTTGTATTTGGGTAAACCCAAATCCCCAGTCTACTACACACAAACTGACTTTATACCTGCTTATCAGCAGGGATATATGTTCCAATTGCTTTTCTACTTCTAATTCTGCGCCGTGCTCATATTTCTTACAGTAAATCATTTGGAACTTCCCATCCTCATTATATGTAAAAATAGAAACCACCGTAAAAGATGTATCGCCTGTACCCCAGTCAATACCCATAAAAACCCTTTTTAGTGCAAACTTCTCCGGTAAATATTCGTAGAAGGTTGCATCATTATCCATTATATCATCCAACATTGTGTCTGTTATAAGTTTATCCGCATTCTCATAACTTAAACCTAATACTTCATTATAAAATTTAGCTGTAGGATAACCTAATAGCTTTTGGTAAATACCTTTACCATCCTCACTCGTCATTTTAGCTCTGGGGGACATCATTTGTGAAATATGAAAACCTTTTAGTGGCTGATGCGGTTTCATTTCTTGCCAAAACCCTTTACCAATATCTTCGGAGTTTATGGGCAGTTTGCACTTCCTGCATATTAATGTTTTGTCGGTAATATTAGGAATTCCTAATATTTGGTAGCAACCACAACGTGAACATTTTATTACCCATTCTGATTTAGTACTCGTTTGCCACAAAGCTTCAATTGTATTGCTAAAGGTCTTGGGTGTTCCTGTAAACCAAGTAATAGAATAATCAGAAGCAAACTGTGTTTCCTGAATAACAGGGATAGCATCAACTAAAATATCTTGAACTTCATCCATATATAGGCGATCAATGGATAATCCTCGTATATTATCTCCTTCATCGTAACAGTGTCTCATCCATATAGTAGAACCGTTAGAAAACTCCTTCATATAAACTTGGTCAGTCAAATCGCTCCCCATGTAAAAGCGTCTTACTATACTTTCTTTTGAATATCGGAATAACTTACTAAGCCTCTCTTTAGAGAAAGTCTTCACCTGCTCCGTTCTTGGCGCCACGTATAAGTCCCTGACAAATGGCTTCAATAACACGTCATTTGCAATTTTAATAGAAACCGTTGTAGATTTTTCTACTTGTCTCCCTGTCTTTAGAAGACCTAAACGAATGTCTGTGTCATAAATAGCTTTTAGATAGTTTCTACCCGTAAACCTAAAGGGTTTACCTTCTATAAGATATACTGCCTCCGTAAATATCGAAGGCACTACTTTTAATTGTTTTATATTACTCATTATACCCACACCTTATTTTTAGTAGTTCAATTATATCATAATTTGGTATAAGAAATATAGTAAATAATAAATAAGGAGGAGATAAAATGGCAAGTAAGAAATTAACAAGTAAGAGTATAGTGATGAACGTATTAGAACAGATGTTATATGACAGTATTGAGGACATATTAAAACACGCAGAAAGCAGAATCGGCAACAAACAAATAAGCCGGAGTATTCAAAGTATAGACGCAGAAGGAGCAGTAAACTTAGCACAAGCGTTATTAGTAGAGTCGATAGCAACGACAGTATACATATCAAGATTACAAGTAGAGCCATCATTTGATGAGTTCGAAGGAAAGGACGTAGTTGAGTTTAGGAACAGATCCTTGGATTACATGAGAAAGATGTTAGCGGAGATGATAACACAACCGTATGAACACCAAGAAGTATTCCCGGAGATTGAAGGGGAAGCGGAAATAGCACACGAAGAAATAGCAGTAGTGGCATCGGAATAAAAAAACGCCCTTCGGCGTTTTTTAAGTTTAATAACTAGCTTCTTTTACTAACTCTTCCATAACTTCTTCAGAGATAGCCGCTAAAACTTCTTTTGGTAATTTCTTTTTAGTAATAGCTTTTAATAGCCCTCTACCTATTAAGCCTGCCCCTAAAAGACCGGTGGCACCTGCACCCGCAGCTGCATACTCATGTTCACCCGCGAAGTCCAATCCTTTATTTCCCAGCTCATATGCTTTTTCCTTTAAATTTTGCATAGACTCTTCATTATTAGGATTAAATTTCTGCACCACATTATTAACTCTAGTTTTAAACTCACTTTCGTTAGCGTGGTCGGCCTTATATTTAAGCTGGTCTGCTTTTGCTTGGGCAGCACTGGCAGCAGCGGCGTCAGCATTAGCCCTATCCATTTTAACCTGATTAGCTGCTGTATCTGCGTCTGCTTTTTCTTTGTCTGCTAGAGCCTGCACGCGGGCCATCTGCTCAGATTCAGACCTTTCCTGCGCCCTGTTAATAAGATTAGCTCTTTCATCCCCTCCACGATAACCCATGGAAACATCGGCAGCCCCATTGTCCTTAGACTTACCGTTTATGAGACTCATCACGTCGTCCTTTGCTCGCTGCCAGGCAATACCGTGAGCTGTAGCGATTTCATTCCCCACAGCTGTAGATTTATTTTTAATAGCCGCCCCAATGTCCTTTACAGTAGCAGGCTGGCTATAAAAAGAGTGATCCATGGGCTCTACGTTCAATACAGGGTAGCCAGGTATAGGGGCATGTCTTGATTTTTGAAATTCTTCCCACGTTGACTCTAATTTAGACTGGTGCTGATTATTATTACGGTCTCCATAAACATTTCCAACCACAGAGTCCCCATAAACATTTCCAACCACAGATGTTCCATACGCAACCTTAGTGAGCCCCATAACTACTTCTACAGCGGCTTCTTTAATTACCTCATCCAGAGCTTTATCCCCGTAAGCTACACGGAATAGTTCCAACACATCGTCGTTATTTTTATTGGCCATTATAATTTCCCCCTAATTTATTTTTATTTAATTTCCTTTTTCTTAGTGCAATTACCGCACCTGTGGCTAAGGCCCCTTTTGCGGCTGTGCTTGCTATCAACCATGTTGATAATATAGGGTGATTTCCTACAAAGTTCAACGCTTTATTGCTGAGAGTTTCTTCTTCCTCTTCTCCCGCGCATTTAACAATATCCCACATAACTTCTGCGGCGGCTTCTTTAATTATATCATCTATAGAAGCACTTTTCATTATCTCACTAATAACTATAGACTTTCTTTCCTCACTCATAGTATCAGGGAGAGATTTATGCAATGCCAGTGCTAGTTCTGCTTTTTGCGCCTTTTCCTTCTCATGTTTGCGAGCTACTCCAGCACCTAAAAAGGTTAAGGCTCCTGCTCCTCCGAGAAGTGCCCCTTTAACATAATTAGTCATATTACCACGGCACCTCGTTTCTCACGCTTCTACCATTATGGTTCGGAGTACTATTAACTCCTCCTCCCGTAATAATAGAAGAAATATTTTTAGCATTTTCCTTTATATGGTTAATAGGAGAAGGTGAATTATTATTTTCCCTGAATTTACTATTTACAGTATTCTTCAAATAGCGGGATACTTCTGCGGGAATCTCTCCTGCTTCGTGCGCCGAGTCAATTATATCATGAAACTCCTTACCTATAGCTCCTTTATTTCTAAATTCACTTCTAGGTATATTTCTAGCAGCTTCACTTATTGCCTTTTCGACATCCTTTGTGGTATTTTTAACTATATTCCTTTTTCTTAAATCATCTATAGAGTTGAATAAAGCGTCAAACTCACCCTCTTTTTTAGCCGAGAATTCTTTGTATTTACCGGCAGCTACTGCCCCTACATTCCGAAGATTTTTAGTGTCTTCTAAAAGAAGAGTATTTTTAGCCTTATTCATTATTCCCTTGTTCCTTATTCCTAAAATAAGGCCTCCCAAGGCGCCCGCCCCGGCTATAGCCACATTTTCTTTAGTGAAGAAGGTCTTCTTATTCTCTTCATCTTTAACGGTGGCCATCTTTTCAAGTTCTTCCAATGTTCCAGCTATTGCCGCGTATACAGGCATAGGAGGGTACCTACGCACACTATCATTACCATTTAGTAAACTCATTGCCCCGGCACCGGCTACGACTCCTGTGCCCGCTATAGCCCCTGTAGTCAACGTAGGACTAGCTTTAAAGGCATCTTTAATTGTATTAGACGCTCTTGTTTTGAACACTGGATTAGGACCCATTGTCCCCCCTGGATTCCAAGTATTTTTTATAGCCCCTGCCCATCCGGACACTTTAGCCTGAGAAGAAGCGGAAAGAAGAGGCTTAACTGCTCCTTTATATGCGTACTTTCCAGCTGCTACAACCCCTTTTGCTATCATACCAAACACAGCTACTTTCTCTAAAGAGGTTAATTCCCTATCTAAGGACTGCTCTGCTGCTAAAATAAAGTCGGCAGCCAGTTTATTTAATTCGTTTTCCGGTGAGTCTCTCACTGCGTCCACTACCTTTCTAACCATTTTAACCTGTGTTTATTATATCCTAGAAGAAACTTTTTTACAACTGCCACAAATATAAGGTATAAGAGACATAGTAATGAAGAATAAAAGGAGGAATACATGACAATATGAATGATAACACCATTAGAGCAATCACAGAGCTAAGAAAATCAACAGCAACACTTAAGTTATCTACAGACAGATTAAAACTAAGGAAAACTAAGGGTTATGAGACCTTAGAGAAAACTATAGAAGAAGTAATAGAATCACAAGAAGAAGTTGCGGCGACACAAGAAGAAACAGAGGAATCAACAATCAGTGAGTTTATCTCTATGTTTAAAAACAAAAGAGATAGTGCTCGACGAATAGAGCAAACAATTAGAGAACAATTGGCCGGTAGCAAACTACCCTCACCACAGAGTAATAATGAGGGCAGCAGAGAAGTAAAGATCATAGGATTAAATAAAGCAATGTATATAACACGTATCTCCCAAGACGGTATGTCGAAAGCTGACATAGCGGAGTACGCAAGAATAATCAGCGAAATAGCAGATAAATTATACAAAGCAAAAGACCTGAGGCATTTAACAATACACAATGCAGTAAGTAAACTACTCAAGAGAGTAGTAATAAAAGAAGAGGAGTTGAAAGAAGTTGTGGAAACATTAGCCACAATGGGAGCAGTAATAAAAGTCAAAGAGTAATAAAAAAGCCCCTAGCAAGGGCTTTTTTTATTACATTTCCTCCGCTCCTTCTATTTGCATATCTACATCTTCTACGGGCTCACCAAGCCTTTCTTTTGCTTCGTTAATGTGATTTTCAAGTGCCTCCTGATATAAATCAATAAGCACTTCATGGGCCCCTTTATCCCTATCAATAGCATTCTTTCTGCCTTGATTTTTAATCTTACCGTCTTCAATTTGCTGCATTTTATCTACGGCGGTAAACACCATTTTAGCGACATCTGTAAGAGGTTTTACGACGTCCCTGTCATTGTATCTGTCTAAGAATTGTAGACGTTTATACCCCCTTAATACAATGTCTTTAACAATATCCTCTACTTCTAATTGCTCAGATACTCCCTGATTGTATGCTAAATCAGAATATCTGGAAGTTAATTCCTTTATACTTTCGTCTAGGAATTTAACTTTACTTTCGTATTGGTGAGATATAGCTAGTTTATCCCCTAAAGAGTACGATTCACTAGTTTCTAATATTTCTAAATCATTCTTTATACTGGTTAATTCACTTGTCAGTTGCTCAATTATTTCTTCCACATTTCTCCTGGTGAAATTAAAGAAATATTTAGCATAAGCGTAAATATCAACATCATTGAGCTTTATTTGATATTTCTCCCACAGGTACTTATTTATTCTTGAGGGGGAGACATTTTCTAAAAGGAGTTTATCCACCACATATCTTTTAGGGCATGTAAGCACACTTTCAACCGACCTAGTAACATTGGCTTTTATAATTCTATTTCCTTCTTCATCTTGAGGAATATTATGCACTCCGCCGTAATACTTAGTTACTTCCCTGCTCCACATCTCCTCAATACCTAATTCCCTTAAAAAAGAACAAAATACCATTCTGGCAGAATTATCATCCCCAAAGGAAACATCAAAATTAAGTACAGGAGTGACATCCTTCTCATATGTTCCCTTAAGCAATCTATCGTAATACTCCGTGTAGAATTGAGTAAGACTAAAGTGCCCGGCCAAAGGCCAAAGAACATTAACAAAATATATTGTGAGAATTTCTTTAGAAGGGGCAGAAAGTGCTAAACGAGCTAATTCCTTCCTGATAGTTGTGGGAGGTATCCGTTTAGCCAGTAAATAACGTATATATCTTGCGTGACCTTTATTTTCAATAGTTCTAATGGCTTGTGTCGTTGACTTATCCAGCGCCGTGAAATCTATTTTCATATAAAATTTCCTTTCTAAGTAATACGGAAATGCTCACCTTCTAGGGGCATTCCTTCCCTTATTTTACTCATTTTATTCTTTATAGTATTTAACAAATTTAAGTTACTCAATTTGGAGGCTACCTGCTTTGTTATAGTGGTTTTTTCCCCTAATAGCCTGTTTAATTCCTCAGGGTAGAAATGCCCAACATACGATACATCAGAAACAGATAATGGCTGTAGTATCTTCTCTGCGTTCTCTTTCCCTGTTATTTTATGTGTCTCATGATATGCTCTTGCATTAGCCCTCAGCTCTTCTGTCAGTCTCCACACATCGGACTCCCTCTTTTTAGCTGTATCCCCTATAACGTTTTTTAAATATCCACCTATTTCATGTGACTTTTCATTTCCCTGTAAATATGCGTCGTTAATGTAAGAATCTAACAACTTCTTTTGAGAAGTACCTAATTTATGCTTTATAGGCAGCATTCTTTTTAGCTTATCTAGTGTGTCCGCTCGTTCATAAGCATGATTATATTCATGCATAAATGACCAAGGCTCCTTGTATGAAAGAAGTGTGTTAGTATTTGGATAGTACGTAGGCTTGAACCTATTATCTGCTTCGCTTATCATCACTAAGTGAGTTTTTGGAAATTGTTTTCTCTTTAAATCGAGTAAGTAGTTGGCATCATCCCCGTGTATTTTGTACTGTTTTCCTAAGTCCAGCATTAAGTTATTTAAGTCCCTATTTTCCCTTAACGCTTTATCTAATTTACTCCAAGTTTGTGTGGTTATTGCTGCTAGTTTGTGCATTAATTAACACCTCATTGCATTTGACTCTTTTAATGGTATAAGAAATATAGTAGAAGGACTCGGGGGCCTCCGGCGCTACTTTTTTCTTACTATTCATGTGGTAAAACACCCTAAATATTTAGGGTGTTTTACCGGATACTATTTCGTTCTTTTTAGTAGTTTATTGATCACAGGAGGAGCGGCCATTAAACCCAGCGCGCCTATAGGACTAGCAGCTATGTTAGCAAACGCATCCACAGCCTTCCCTACACTTCCGCTAACCATTCTCTTTCCTGAGGCAGGGGGAACCTCCGGAATTACTTCAGCTTTAATTTTATTAGTATGTGCGCCCTGTATATTGGATAGGTTATCTAAAGAGTCGCTAATTCCTGCAGTTTTTTTAAAATACTGAGCGTACTTATGAAGTCCATCTAAATGTCTCAAAGTAGCATTAATAACATTAGGTGAGATCATCTCATTACGAAGCATACATTGATTTATTTTAAGTTCTACTAAATCATATGCTAATTTTTGTAAATAAGGAGTAACTTCATGTAGTTCAGTTAATGTTTCTGCTCCTTCAAATTCCGCATTAACTGTAGCACACTTTACCAACATATTATCTATTCGGTTCTTTATAACCATAAGAGCGGCTAACTTACTAAACGTAGAACTTTCCTTGGCGATAGCTACCTTCTCTAGTTTCTCAGCCAAAGCTTCACTTTCGGAGGCAAAGGATTTCAACCCCATGAGAGGTTCTCCCAAAGCGGTCCCTGCTAAAGCGCCACCCAGAAGACCACCTAACACAGCAGGTATCGCCTTTTTAGCATTCTCCGCGCTAAATAGTGATTCCCTCATATTGGTGACGGCTTTATTTACAGCCATATCAGCAGATACTTCTGGCTTAACCATCCACGGCGTTAGTCCAGAAGTTAACTCATAACTAGCAGTACCTTCTTTACTAGCCCTATAAGTAATCTCATTTACTTTAGCATAATCAAAGCCTATAGTCCTTAAAATACCTTTTAGCCTGGGTTCTGGCACATTGTCGAAGGACATGTGCTTATCTTGTTTAAACTTATTATCAAACCATTTCATCTCGACATTAAACTTATGGTCACTATCCCTTGCGACTAAAGTAACTTTAATTTCATCTTTAAATGAAGCTAATTTAACATTTCCGTCAAAGAGGAACATTGCGGTTTTTACGTCGCTGATATTATTTATTGCACCATGTTTTAATTGTATAAATTTGGTATTCGGGGATAGGCATAGAATAGGTAATTTGTCACTTAGTATCACATTATATCTTCCAAGCTTTTTAGGCTCTTCCCTCTGCGATACATCTACTAAAAAGTCTTTTTTACTTTTTAATATAAGCTGGTTGTCGGAGATATTACTCACGGAGACTAAGGTAAAACTTTCTCCTTTAACATCATGACAACTATAGAATAAACGTGTGTTGAGGCTATAATTAGCCCCACTAGTTACCTTAGTGACAATAAAAGGAACTGTAAATGTCCCGCCTACATTAGCAGTGTAAACATAACCAACGTTTAAGGATTCAATATCCCTATATTTTAAATAGAATTCAGGGCTTTCCTTTTCTCCAGAAGTGTCTAAATTAAACGCAAATTTATCTCCATTACGTAACAATTTAAATCTTCCATCCGCCGCAATTACCAACTTCTCATCCAGGGCCACACCTCTTACATTAATGAGGGATTTAAAGATTATACCCTGGGTTTCCCCGACACTCATGCCATCTTTCTCTGTGAATGAAAATTTCTCTGCATTACCGAGTATTTGCACGTCAGCGTGGATATTCCTATTTAGTGAGTCTAAGAAGGCTTTCTTCTCAAGTGCGCTTTCCGCTGGCTCATCATATTCAGCAGCCGCCAATTTTTCAGCCGCCACAAGGAACTGCTTTCTAAACGCTTTTTCCACCCCTAAATAGTCTATTTTTACTTGTCTTATGGAGGCAGTCTTCTCTAACAGGTCATCTATTTTAGAGGCGTAAGTGCTTCCCATCCCGGAAGAAGAACCGATTAAACTTTGAATTTGCAGCATATCACCCATAAAGCCACCATCCGTAAGCGGGCCAGTTCTAGTACCTGCCCCCATATACCCGGACAACGAGGGATTATTGTTAACACTATTTGCATTTTGTTGATTTTCCATCATAGTCTTTATGTTAAAAAGGATATTTTTGATGTTTTCACGAGTGTAAACAGAGCTTTCCATGCCCATTTGGATAGTGTCAAAAGGAAGTATCTCCTTATCTCTCATCACCCAAGGTATTTGCAGCATGGCATTACCATAAGTAATATCCACTGTACCTGAAGCATTCGCTATGCTCATTTCCATTCTGCCAGTGCCATCATTAATAGGGTTGTTGTCTAAAGGCATAATACCTACAGCTAAATTAACCTTATCCGGGAAGAAACTAAGTTCATTGTACATGAACTCCTTTAGGAATTGTTCTATCCCCTCGGGAGTAGTGTCGTATACTACCATCCCCGCTAATTTAGACATACTATCCCCTATATGTATATCCTTGGGCAGTAGATTAAAGCCTACTTCCCTACCTTCTTTAGGTAAGTTCATTTCATAGTCATGAGATTTTTTAATAAATTCCCTGAATACGGATGCGGACTTTTCAATTATTTCGCTTTTAGTTTCATGGCTCCGAGTAAACCCTTCAGCCAGCCTAGTGGCCAGTGCAGGGTTAGCTGCAGATATATAATCCATAAAATTGACTCTATTCTTCATATTAATTTGCCCCTTTCTCTGACAATGGTATAAGGTATATATAACGTAGGATATTTAAGATGCATTCTGACGAGCGTTTTTAGTTATAAAACGTCTTTCCGCCTCCAACTCTGTAGACTCTAATTCCACTAATTCTTCCCCAATTTTTTCAAACACTCTGTTGTCTTTGGAAATGAAAGTGTTAAATCCAGCGTAATTTAAGTCGTCTGCGTGCGCCATTTTATTTAGTTCTACAATACGTCCACTTTCCTCATCTATTCCGAAGCCTAATTTATCCATCAGCTCTTTTTCTTCTTTAGACAGTAGCACAAGTATTTCCCCCTTTATAAATATAGTTCAATTATATCATATAGGATGTTTAAAAGAAAATACTTAGGAAAGTAGGTGAAAATAATTGTAATACAGGTAGGTGATATGATACGAATAGGGTTAGATAAATTACTTTTGTATTTAGATATGACTAAAGAGGATTTACACTCTTTTATGGTAAATACACAAATGCCCACATTAGAATTATTAGCTGAATATCTAAGTGAAGATAGTGATATATGTGACTATTGTGGGAATAATTATGTTCATGTCTCTGAAGAACCTATATGTGAGGAGTGTATTGAAATACTACAAAATAAATCTAGTTGGAGGTAGAGGGGATTAATGAATTTAAATTTAAGACGAGATACAATACCTACGGTTAAGTCATTTTGTTTACCTCAGGTAGCGGGTTTCCCCGCACTTGATCAAAGGTATGTTATTACCAATGCCGATTACCCTTTTATCACAATACGCAGAGAAGGGGAGATTAATTGTATACTTCGTATTGGTTATATAACCTTTTTAAGGGTGCTAGAAAACTTGGGTGTCATAGCAAAAGGTAATACCCCCTTAAGGGAAAATAGTCAGTTTTATATTAACTATAAAATATGTTTACGTTATCGCCTTTCTCTTTCTTTGATATATAGAACCGAACTGTCTCATGACGTAAAGAAGGGGCAATTATTATTTGATGTTGTTACATTCGCCCCAGGACAAACTTTGTCACATCACTTGTGGGTACCCATACCCATCCTTATGAATATGTTACTTGACTTTGGTGTTTTTACTTCTAAGCAGGAACGAAACTGCTGTTTAGTAGACAGGTATTTATATAGAAATGAGTGGGATAATGAGTTGGTCAAAAAATACTCATTTAGAGTGTACAGAGAAATCGACCTTTAAAGGAGTGAAAATAGTGTGAATTTAAATTTAAGAGCCAAAATATTACCTGAGTTTAAGTCTTTTTTAATTCCATGGAGTACTGAGACCTACCCACCCGACCGAGATTATCGCATTACCAATGCAAAATACCCTTTTATTATACTACGTCGGGAAGGTAGTGTACCTTATGTATTTAGTCTTCACTATACGACATTTTTAAGCTCCTTAGAAGCGCTAGGTGTTATAACTCAAAGTAATATTCCATTAAAATATAACAATAACTTCTGCACTGCGTATAAAGTGAGCGTACACCACCGCCTCTCGCTAACTCTAGCGTACAGAACGGGATTATCCTACTCTAACTCAAATCGACGATTACTGATTACTGTTAGTATTATCACAACTACTCAGGACCACTACTACCGGGAACATCATCATTTCTTATATTTACCTACAGAGAGTCTTATAAGGATATTGCTAGAATTTAATGTTTTTACTTCTAAACAGTGTCGACAATATTCCTTAATAGACAAGAATTTACATATGAAGGAATATCAAGATGAGTTAAAGCAAAGAGAAGTGCAAAGAGTGTACAAAGTAATTAACTCGGAAAGGAGAGCGGATTAGGTGAATTTAGATTTAACCGTAAAAAATACTTCAGCTAAAGCAAAACTGTTATTCGCCCTGGATAGTAGTCTTAAGACCATAGAAATGGTATATTACCCCTCAATAAAAACAATAGTATTTAGGGTATGGTCAAAATGGGAAATGATAAAACATAGTAGTTACTTTACTTTTCTAAGTGTTAAAGCCTGTGACTTTTTATTAACTCTGAGTAAATTGGGCGTTATAGTCAAAAATGGCGAGGATAATAAAGACATTGTTAATTATTTAAAGTTGGAATACACCTGTCCTAAGGAATTTGTTTATTCTACCCTTGTTGGCCCCGTGAAACCTATTGGGCCACATGTTTCTGAAATTTTTATGCATACAGCTGTCTACGAATCTTCCTTAAATAAGGGCGAAGTGTTAAATTCTTTCAGAGCAGTTATAAAAATAGAAGAATTGTTTCACGCACTAGAGTGTTTAGGAGTGTTTACGACAGTAAGAAGAGAGAGAGAGTATTTAAAACTTAGAGAGGCAGGTAAAAAATAGTGAATACGCCGTTACAAAGTTATTTATTTTCCACAGATTGGCATGTTACAGATAATTGGCCAGAAAGCAGAAAAGACAACTACTTAAATACTATTATGGGTAAAGTTGAGTTTGTTGTGTCATTGGCTAATAAATTGGATGCCCACCTCCTTTTAGGAGGAGACTTAGTGGATAAGTACAACAGTAAGCCTAAAATTATAAACTTACTAATTAGTCAGTTGATAAAAGCCAAACAGGAGGTGTTTGGAATCATTGGTAATCACGACATATTCGGGCACAATCATGAGGTTATTAAACGTGTTATACTTGGTGCTCTCTTTGAAAGTAAAGTAGTAACATTGTTGGATGCCAGACCGCGTATTATTACTAAAAATGGGGTGTCAGTACAGTTAACAGGAACAAATTACACTCCGGATATTGATGTTAAGGGGGTTTCTTCTTATAGCATTGTGAAGGCACCGGAGGCTAATTTCGCTATACACCTGGTACACGGCCTTTTAGTTGAAAGACACTTACCGGTGATGAAGTCAAGAAATTACACCCTCCTTACAGAAGTAATTACTCGGGCGGATGTATTATGTTGCGGGCATGAGCATACAGGATTTGGCGTGAGACTCTTTGAGAATGTTATATTTACAAACCCCGGAGCCTTAGGCAGAATAAATGCTTCCTTAAAAGAATTAAGAAGAATGCCTTTTGTTTCATATATTAAGGTATATTCTGACCACGTTGAAGTGGACTTAATTGCGGTACCCGCCGCCACTGGTCCGGAAGTGTTAAGTCGCCAGAAGATAATTGAGACACTAAAGAGAAAGAAAATGCTTACGGAGTTTAAGGATAATTTAAGCCTAACGGATATTGGGAGAGGGTCCCTAACACTGAAAGATATTTTAGAAGAGAAGGCTCGGCTAGGAAATGTAGGCGAAGATGTCGTCAACGTAAGCCTACGGGCGATAAAAGAGTATGAGGAGGAACAACATTCATGCTGATAAACGGTAAAGAGTTTAAACCAATGCAATCTTTTTTAGTAACTACTTATCAATGCCCAGAGTGCAGTAACTGTTTTACGTTTGATCAAGCGTTAACACATGACTGCACTAAATTGCTTGGTAAGGAGGTAAGAAATGGCCGACACATCAAGAAGAATAGAAAAAATACGATTATATAGATTTCAGTCTTACGTCGATAATACTATAGAGTTAGACGCTAAGACTACAGCTATTGTTGGCAAGACAGACGCAGGTAAAAGTGCTATAACTCGTGCACTTTATTGGGTATTGTACAATAAACCCCTACGTGTTGATTACACTATGTGGGGTGAAAAGCATTGCTTTGTAACCGTCACTTTTAGTGACGGGGTAGAGATAACTAGAGGGCGTAAAAACACCGAAAATTACTACGTGCTTAAGGACATCGAAGGAAATTCTGAAACATTTAAAGGGTTTGGCGCTGAAGTTCCTCCTAAAGTGATGGAGGCGCACGGCATGTACCTGCTTCATTATGTAGACGGTAATGACACAACACTTAATATATCTTGCCAGCTTGACCCTGTATTTATGCTCGAAGAGAGTGCTACTCGCAGGGCAAAAGCAGTAGGTATTGTAAGTGGCGCAGATAAGGTAGACGGCGGTGTAATGAAAGTTAACGGCTGGTTAAAAGAAGCTAATGAAGAGAAAAAAGATTTAACAAAGAGAATATCAGATATAACAAAACATCTAGAAAGCTACGCTTATTTAGATAATTTAGAAGTAGCTATAACATCTCTGAGTAATTTACTAAGGAGTATCTCCTCTAACGAGTCTTTTTACTCTAACTTATTGACTATTTTTACCTCTCTAAAAGGATTAGAGGTTCAGAGGGAGGAAATGAGAACTTTTCTAGCTTTTGAAGAAAAGTATATTTCTCTAGAGGATATGCATGTGAGGCTGTCCGTGCTGGAAAGTAGGAGAAACACCATTAATAATACGTACGGTGTTTATGCAAAATTACTCACAGATAAAAGAGAATTATATAAAGTGATGAATCAAGAACCTTTACTTTCTACATTAGCGGATCACTGCGCTAAAATTTCCGGGTTAGTGGGGGACAAAACCAAAATAGAATCCCTTTTCGTGGAGTATGCTTCCTTAGAAAGACAAATCGCCTCGCTAACAATCATTTTAGGTAATGTAACTTCCTTAAATAGCATAGTGAGTTTATTAAAAGACATTGACGAAAAAGTACATAAAATCACTAAGTTAAAGAATGTATATGACAATTACTTACTTCTCCAGGAAAGGATTTTTAAAGGAAATAACATATTAAGTAAGTTAGGCGAGGACCTGAGTATAGTGACTGATAAGTATTATGGGTATTTAAACATAGCGGGGGAATGTCCTTTCTGCAACACTGCTTTAAATAGGGGGTAATTAATATTTTTAAAGTAAATGACAAAGTTACGACATTACAGAGAGAAACTGCCTTTGATATTTATGTGGCAACAATATTAAAGGAGCCTCAATTTATTGGCGATGTGTGGCATACTAACATGGGGGGATTAAAAGAATCAGAGATAATAAAGATTCCTAACATTATTAAGGAATACTTAGTTCCCGTATTCCTTGAAGAGTACGAATATTTAGATATTAGGCTGATATTAACATGTGCTATGGCTGTGTCAAAAAGAAGTCCTAATATATTATGTCTCAGAGGAGATAACTGCAAATTTAACCCCTCACATTGTCTCCATCCTGGGGCTTTTGTTCTCCAAGAGGAAGCAAGTTGGAGATTTACCCCAGATAAATTATCTTTCAAATTGTATACATTGAAAGAGAAACACCCCGAGACGGCAGCAGATGCTTGGAGGGATATTAAAGGAGTACTATGGACATCTAGCAGACTATCAGCCCTCCCAGAAGAATTATTGCCTTACGTTAAAACTTCGGGGAAAGGGGATAAGACTATTTCTTTGAAACACCTTTTAGAGTATATAAACCTCCGAGAAGGAAATAATTCTTGTCATTTATGTTCACTTAATGGATAAGAGGGGAGGGGTTAATATTTTTAAAGTAAATGACAAAGTTATAGCGCTACAGCACTACGAAGACAAGTGCTTCCGCGTGGCAACAATATTAAAAGAGCCTCAATTTATTGGCGATATGTGGTATACCAACATGGGTTCATTAGAGGAGTCAGACATGATAAAGATTCCTGAATCTTTGAAAGAACGCTTAATTTCCGGAGAAATTACGGGGTTCGCACTTTTGGAGGCCAGAGATATAGCGAGGTACGCTGTGTACACGTCCCAAACGTTGAGTAATAAACTATGTCTCCGAAGTGAAACTTGTAAAATTAGTCTGCCCCAGTATTTTCATCCTGGGGCAGTTGTTCTTCATATAAACTCCTATGGCAGCCTGTATAAAGGGCTATTCTTCAGATTGTATACACTTAAAAATAAATATTATTCAGCGTCAGTAGACGCATGGACGGATACGAACGGGAACAACTGGGTGACTGAAAATCTATTGGCTCTCTCAGAAGAATTATTGCGTCACGTTAAGACTTCTATCAAAGGAAATAAAACTATCCATATAAAGCACATCTTAAACCATATGAATTTACAAGAGTCCAGGAGTTCATGTTCTTTATGTTTGCACTAAAATTAAAGGAGGAACAAACTGTTAACAAATCACTTGACAACTGAGTACTCATAGGTTATAATAAGGACATGGATAAAAAATATAAAATTCACGAGTTTGCAGGACTTTTAGGAGTGTGTATGAAAACACTCCA
>Ga0209319_1000756_pt1 | contig 35100 bp, 45 predicted proteins | sample RifGroE2_FD_184000 | JGI IMG/M metagenome (GOLD analysis project Ga0209319, IMG submission 184000) | Groundwater microbial communities from Rifle, Colorado - Groundwater E2 (SPAdes) (version 2) | ecosystem: Environmental > Aquatic > Deep subsurface > Groundwater | place: Rifle, Colorado, United...
TATCAGACATTTCTCTATGATGCCAGTCTCCTACTACTGATTTAAAAGATTCCCCATTTAATAACTTAGTACCATGGCGACCCGTATCAATTGGAATGATCTGAAACCCCACTGTAATTACCTCCTTCATATTATACCCCAAAATATAGTATGGGGTATTTGCCTTTATCCTGATTATATAGCATTACCACATACTTTACAACAACTTTTTGTATACTATTGCCTAACCTAATATTTCTTGATATAATACATACAAATCACAATGTAAACAAATGTTTACTTGTAAACATGGTAAACAAAGCATTATTACTACCTAAAATGTAAACATTTTTCATAACCAAAATTCAACAAACAAATCGAGGAGGTAAACTATGAACGATTCCGAAGAACAAAGAAAACCATCCTCTCTCACTCTTTCCATCCGTTTAGACAATGAAGAAGGTAAAACTGAATGGGATTTACTTCAAACTCGTACAGGTTTGAAATCAAAAGATTTGTTTTTAGATATAATCAGATTAAAGAAAGATCAATTAGAAGCAGAATCAGGTGGAATATCTGAATTAATAACACCTCAAATGCTAAAAATGAAAGAGCATGTAGAGCGTATTGTCCAAATGTTTACTGAAATTACTAGGAGTGAAGCAGACCAAAAGAAATTCCACTTAGAAACTGTTCAAACACTGACAAATGATTTCAAAACAACTTTAGATTCTTTAAGAGAAAGAATTGATATTGCTGAAAATAACAAAAAAGATTCTGACAAAGCAAGAAAAGAAGCAGAAGATAAGTCGGAGACTTTATCAAAAAGAAATATTGAATTAGAGGCCGGACACAACAATTCAAATTATTTAATAGAAACATTGAGATTAGAAAATGATGAAATGAAAAAAAGAATTGGGTCTGTAGATGAATTAGAATTTTCTATTGGTGAAATGGAAGATTCTAATAAATATTTACAACTTCAATTAAAAGAGTCTGAAAATAGATCAGTATTTTTAGAAGGGCAATTGGTTGAATCAAAGCAAGATAGATTGAAGGAAATTAGCGAATTAAGGGAAAGTTATATATTGGAATTAAAGGTAATGAGGCAAGAAATGAAAGAAGAATGTGATAAGAGAATTAATGAGATGAAAAAGGAAAATGAAAGATTAGAGATCAAGGAGAAAATATGGTTGCCACTAAATGTTAGGTGATATAAATATGTTTAAAATTATAAAAGCACTATCCATTTAATTTTGGATAGTGCTTATTTTTTCGTTTTATCGTTGGGCCTAATGAGTTATAACATTTTATTAACATGTGGATAACCTCTAGAAAATAAATCTGTCCACATGTTAATAACTTAAAGGAGATTTGGCATACCATGTCGAATATACAATATCAGTCCAATAAAAAATCAAGACTACTCAGTTCTTGCAAAACCAAGTAGTCTCTAATCTAGCAATGTCCTCTCACCGACACGCTTAGACTTCTTAATTAAGATTATACCAAATACAAATTAAAATGCAATAGTTTTGTATATGGGTAATTTAGAAACAAGTCAAAAGTTAGTAGTTTGTGAAAGCACATGCTACTAACTTTTTTATTGGGTTAAAACAAGTCAAAGTATCTTAATAAATTAAAAAAGAACATGCAAAAACCTCTTATGAAATGCCAGAGCGACCAACTTCAACATTTCATAAAAGGCCCAAGAAGACTAGATGATTTTTCTATTAATGTTAGTATACTATGTTTTTAGAAAAAAGTCTATACCTCTTCTTAGCATTGCTATTGTCTTTTTTGACAAAATGCTGAAAGAAGGTTTTCTATTGTGAGTATTAAAACATTGATCCCAGAAGAAGCCTGTATAGTAGTACAATTAAGTGTTGTTAAAAAATTTGGGCAAGTACCTGCTGAGATACTTAGTAGATTAGATTATTGGATGGATAGTTCAACAACGTATAGACAAGATGAATGGTGGGTTTATAAAACATATGAAAACTTTATGGAAGAGTTAGGAAAATCTGAATCAACAATTACAAGAGCATTAAATGTATTAGAAAAATGTGGAGTCCTTATTTCTAAAAAGTTTAATAGTTGGAAAAATCATCATGTTAAGTTTTATAGAATTGATTATGATTTATTCTATGGAATTATGGGTATACCAAATCCTAGAAAAGAAATGGAAAAATATAAACCTGTGGATAACTCAAGCAAAGAAAGTCAAAATGAAGGAATCGAAAATATTCAAAATGAAGGAATCTATACAGATAATACTAATACAATTAATACTTCTTCTGTATGTATGGATTTAGGGGTAGTTAAGGATGTAAAAGAAGAATTTTGGAATCAAGAAAATGATTGGTCTATCATAAAAACTCTTGGAGATTCTAAAATAGACCCAGATTCAGATTTTGCAATTACTGTAACCAAAATATTAAGAGAGGTCAATGCTAATGCAGATCAATTAAAAAGTGCTTTAGATACATTATTCAATGCTAAATTTCATATTAAAAATCCATTTGGTTTTGTAAAGAAAATACTTAGAGATTTTGTTTCAGGTGAAAGTGCCTATTTTAATTATCATTATCAATCATGAAAGGATATGTTTAAATGCAAAGATCAAAAACATGGGAACTTCAAGAATGTAAAGATTCATATCAAGAATTAATTAAATCAGTTGAATCAGAAGAAATTACAGTGAGTGAAAGAATGAAAGTTATTGCTAAAGAAATAGCAATAACTTCATATTTGAATAATTTAAAACCTAATTTAGAAAATTTCAAGAATAGAGTTGTTAGAGAAAATAGGGTTATGAATCATAATTATTAGATTTATTAATTAATATCAACCCTCCACAATATCAATAAAGAACTCTCCTCCATCAAATACTCCATCCATTCGACCAAACAGTAATTTCCCACCATTGCTATATTTTACAGAACTGACATTTTCACCACAACACTCGCATTTCATATCCTTTGTCATGAATAATCCATCATGTGTGGCATCAGGAAACATTTCTTTAATAATTTCATTAAATGTTATAATTACTTCTACTTTTGCTTTTTCAATTGATGAGTAATATTCAGGTTTTGCGAAAACTCCTGATTCATCTTTATTATCATTTAATTGCACTCCAAATCTAACCTGATATTTTATATTGTTGGTATTAGTGGTATTTTTACATTTGAATTGTTTAATTTTACTCATTTTGTTTTCCTTCTTTCGTTGTTTTATTTATTTTATTAACATCCATTCTCACAAACTAAATATCTTTCTGACTCTCTTTTTGATCCCCATATCTCCTCGTATTCCACCTTTAAAACAAGATTTCCTCTGCACTCAGGACAAATACCCTCTTGTAAGCAATATTTTATATTTTCCGTTTCAAGATAGTCATAGAATGAATTTTCATCCAGTATTTCTATAATTGGCATTTCTTTATTAATGATTTTTAACCATATGTCATTTGAAACATCATACTCTAAGAAATTTTCAATATCATTACCATCATTATCATTATTGCTTTCAGATTCGCCAATATTATTTTTTAATGATTGATTATACATATAATCTGCATAATCATTGCATGGGAAATTACAAGAACTATTCTTTGCCCTATCGCACATATTGCACATTTTATGTATTTCTTTATAATCTTCCTTCATTTATTTCTCCTTTATTTATTATATAGTAATTTGTTTTATTAAATATTTGGCAAGTAATAATCAACGATATATCTTACTGCTTCTTCTAATGTTTCGCATCTTTTTGTAATACACAATTCCATCCAAGGATGACTTTTATTTTTACCAAATCCAATAACTGGCTTATCCCATACATCATGTGCCATACAAATTTCCATTGCAGTGCCAATACTATCAGAAAAATCAAGATTTACTATAGTTAAATCGCTTCTTTTTACCATTTGTAAGTCAAATTTTTTAACTTCTGATTCGGTATATGTATTTGGATTCATTTCAAAATTATAATAGTCTGATGGACTAATAGTATGTATTTTATCATCTGATGCAATTCTTAATAATCTTTTTGTATTTACTCTCCAAGAATTATATTCTTCAAAACTTAGACCACTCATTTTTCCTGCTAAGTAAATGGTAAATTTATTATTCACTAAAACATCTCCTTTAACTTTTCATCCAATTCTTCAACTGTTCCACTATTTTCAATAACATAATTAAACTCAAAATCATCTAAATCAGATTCAGAAACATGATTTTCAAGTTCTTCATTTTGAATAACATTAAAGTTTGGTCTAATTACTCTAATTGTTGTTAATTTGTCAATATATTTATATATTAACAAAAAATTAAAATAATCATAATTAACTTTTTCACGAAAACTTTCTACTATTGCTATAGTGTCTTTATTAGCAAAAGGTTCTATATCTCTTTCCCAAACTCTTCTTGCCATATGATGTGGATAAAAGTCAGTTCCTACTCGATAAACTTCTGCCATAAATTTGCGACTTTCTAATGTGTCTATTCCATTCCAATAGAAATCTTTTTTGGTTAGTTCTCTTATGTAAGTTGATAAACTACATCTGATTACATGTTTATTTTGTGATTTTAAGAGACTTTCTAGTTTTGTTGCTAAAGTCCCTTTTCCACTGTTGCTTTTACCTGAGATTAAAATTATATTATTCATTTGGATACTCCATTCTATAAGTAAAATCACTGTTATAAAGATTATATCTCATTTGAATATTTGATAATTCTTCTCTACTCCATTTATTTTTGAATTTATTCCAATATCCACATTCTTTGAATTCTGGGCAACCACAACGATATATGCAATTAGGGACTAATACATCAGCTAATTCAACTTCAGTCTTACTAATTGAAACTTTTAAATCTTCAGCTAACTCTCTAGTTTCCTTACTGGCCTGATAGCATAATCTCTTTCGCATTGTATCAATTAAGTTCTGAGCGTTTGCTTCACCCTCGAAGGTAACTAATGACCCTTGTGGTTCTTTATCTCTATCTACCCCTGTTCTGTCGCTCCTCTGAGTGGATATAAAGCACTCCCATTTATGTCTAGACCAGTGAACAGAAACCCATGATTTAATACTCTTCCATATCCAATTAACTTTAATAAGTCTGCATGGGGAATGTTCTGATATAAGTAATTGTGTTTTAAATTTACCATCTGGATCATTTTCTGTGGAATCTTTATTAACTGTAGTTCTACATTTATTTTTAGCGTCAACCCAATTATTTTCATATTTATTGATTTGTGTTTTCAATTTATAATCTTCCTCTCTAATTAAAATTTACCTTGTCGTACTGATATTTCTTCCAGTATATACATGTAGGCTCATAACAACAGCCTGTGCAATTTCTATGATATAGTTCTTCTTGATTGTAACACGACAATCTATTACGCATAGGAGTCAAACCTTTTTCAAGAATTACTTTCTCAATATCAGAAATTTCTTCTTGATCATTTTCATTTCCATTTTCTTGATCTAACCGCCATTTCTCATATTCTTCATGTGTTTTAAGTAACCCAGAAGTAATATCTTTTAACTCATAATCATCATCGAATTTTATTTTGTAGTAATCAACATCTTTTCTAATACTCCTTTTAATAATAGTACACTCTTGACCTTTGTATTTTACAATTAAACCAACAAACATTACTTTATCTTCTGCATTAAATTTTGGTACTTTTTTGATATCGCTTAATTCTGAATACTTGTTTTCCTTTTTTGCTTTAGGTGCTCTAGGAGTAAGATTAATTTTTCCCTTCGCTATAATTTTCACCACCTTTACAAATTATTTAATATGTATTACTAATAATATTATATGTTACTTTACAAAATAAAGCAACATATATTTAATACTGCACAAACCCAACAACATGCTCATCTTTCTCATTCAGCAACTCATAAGCAACCTTAATAATTTGTCTCAATATAATATCACACTCATTAAAGTCCCTTCCCTCAAAATCAGCAGTCAAGAATCCCATCATTCTATCATAATGTTTTACCTCTAGTTCCTTATTTGTTAGAATCTCCTTATTTGTAATGTTTACGTTATTTCTCATAATTCATTTCTCCTTTTAATTTTACTCTACTCTACTCCCAACTATCTTCTTCGGGTAAACTGATTGCAACAACTACTTCACCACTACGATATAACTCTAAGATATGTCTACACATATATTCTTTGCTAGGTTTTTGCCAATCAAAACAAATTACAATATTGGCATTATTAATTTTTAGTTTAAATCCATTCCAATGTTCCTGTTTTTCTATTTCTGCATCAACAACAGATAATTTAGTGATAATTCCTAATTCTCCATCTGAATGAACAGATTCTATTTTAATTACCTTATTTAATGTCTTATTAATAAAATATTCTAAATCCATATGTATTCCTCCTAATAATTTTATTTCTTAATCTCGTCTGACTCAGTATATTTAGGACATTCCAAACTGTTAAACACAACACCTTGAGTTAACCAACAATACTTTGAAAGTTCATATGTATTGGTTAATCCATGAATACCCAAACACAAAGCAATTGAATTATATAAGTTATTAATACATTTGATCAAACTACAATTATGATACATATTGATACCAATTCATACTTCTTCCTCCTTACCAACTCTTATAATCAGTGAAATCAATTACAATATCACACTCAGGACATACACCTTTATATGCAGAACCAATTCCAGTTCCATACTCAAATAATAATAAATGGACATTATCTTTATCACATTCGGCATAAATTCCTTGTGGATTCATTTTATCAGTCTTGCCAATATAAGTATAACCTTTTCTAATTAATCTCTTTTGTGCTTCTTTATCATATTGATCAGCTTGGAGTTGTGTGATTTGATTTTGAATTTCTTTGATATATGATTTACGTATGTCTCTTTTAATTTCTAATCCAAGAATTTCTTTTCTAATATTATTTAACTCTTGATTGGATGATTCTAATTGCTCTTGTAGTTTGGCAATTTGATTGTTTGTATTAAGCATTTAATTTCACTCCTTTATAATTATTTTATCGCTTTTAATTCTAATGCTACATGTTCTGAATGGCCCATTATTCTATATTTCTCAATATCAACTACTTTATAGTTTTTACTTTCATTTTTGATAGTTATTGTTTCACCATTTTTATAATTTGCATTTGTTGTGTATGCGGTTACTACCTCATTTTTAGAATTGTATAATAAAACATCCATTTAGTTTTCCTTCTTTATTAATAATAATTAAATTTTAATAAATTAAACAACTTCAAATTCAGTATGATAATATATTTCTGCCAATCCTCTTCTGGCATCAAGTTCAGATAGTTTGTATTCATTCATAAACTCTTCAACTAATTTGTAATTAAACTTATCCATTACTTGAAGAATGTAGTTTTCTTTGTTTGTGATCATTTTAGATTTACTCCTTTCCACCATGAAATAGTTTTTCGAGGGACTAATTTAATCCCATTCCCCAACATTTATATTCATCATATGGAATTTCTTTTTCTTTTGATGTTACTTTTATAGTCCTATCATCTAAAACTTCAACAACTGATTCTTCTTTATGATTATGATAAACAGTATCTCCAACCTTAAAATCAAAATCAGTTAAATAATAATTCAAATAATTATATCTCTCACAAAATTTATCTAATTCATCATAAGTAATTATTTCACAACTTTTATTAAAAGAAGTAAAAGAGAAAGTGATTGTTGTTTGTGAAAGTTCAAATATAAATTTATCTAAATTAGCAGTTGTTTCTTTCTTAATATCTAAAATTTCTAAATCAAATTTTTTTCTAAAGTTCTCAATGACCGTAAAAATAGAATTTATTGACCCAATAGCGTGATATTCATTATTCATTTCAATAGTTCCATTAAACATTTACAATTCCTTCTTCCTTCAAATAAAATCATTATTCTGAGCTAATTTTATTTTTCCATTTTTCTATAGTAATGTCTCTAATGATGCGTTCATTTTTCCATTGAGTAATCGCTAAATGATAACCTCTTTTCAAAGAAGAGCATTCGTCCAATATATACCAAGCATATGATTCCATATATTTTTTATCACCATACCATACAGCGATAATATCATATTTTTTATCTCACTAAGTTTCATAATTATTTTAATCTCCTTTCCATAAGTACATAAAACTATCATTTCTTGGTATTTGACTGCTCAATTATTTTAATAACATCCAAAATATTTAAACAAGCCTTTCTATATCCACTACTCCACAGGTATGTACTTTCATTGTAAAAATTCATACAATTATTAATTTCATTAATTAACCATTCTTTTAATTCATCCATTAGGAATCCTCCTTTCTTTTCATCACCTCCTCTCTGTCGTTTTATTTTATGATTGCTTAATTCAAATGGTGAATTTTATAACTCGTCTCTGACAAATATAATAAAATTTTGGATTTGACATTCATCGCAAAGTTCTATATATCCATTAGATTGTTCACAAATAGTAATTTCACCACAATCATCACATTTAATTTCTTTATCACAATTTTCAGTTGGATTGATAACGCTACCTTTATTTGGGCAATAGAAATTGCAAAATTGTTCTTTTAATTCTAATAATTTATCTTCCATATTTACTTTCTTATTGCTTACAGGAGGTCTATCCCATTTTGGTTCTGGTATTTTATGTATCATATTCTTCATCCAATGCTAATTTCCAACATTCAGCACAAACTGGGTCACTTCCTGCAATACATTTATGATGTTTATTTTCATTTAATCCTACTGAATGAGGGCATATTCCAAATAGATGACTTATTTTAGAATTTGGTTCTGATTGTAGATATTCTATTAATTTGTCTTTTCCTGTCATTAAAGTAGTTGAAATATAATGAGGACATGAATCTTTATGATTTAATAAACATCCTTCACCAAATGGTTCTTCCCAATCAGGTGAATAGCAAACTCCACTGTCAAAATGTATGCATGGTTTCATTTTTGGATAGCAACTCCTTTAAGTTCCATTTTTATTTGATTAGTGAAACCCTGTAGTCCTACTGCCACAAGGGTTTCACTTTTGGATGCTTGTTCAATTTAATATTTTATATAATTGAGTAATTATCCAAAGAAAATATGCATAGTTATATGCTCATCTTTCATTCCAGTCATTATAGTTATTACTTCTTCTTTGTTTTTTCGATTCTTGCGAATATCTTTTACGAGTGAATTAATACTTTCTTGAGATATAGTGTTTAACAATCCATTTATATCCATTAATAAAACCCTCTTTCTTTTAATTTTTATCTAAGGCCCAAATTTTTATATAATTGAGTAATCATCTCTAATAAATTTCTTCTTGTCAAAACGGTGTCTTTAGTTTTAGCAGTTAAATCATATTCTTCTTCGAGACCAATTAATGAATCAATCAAGAATTTATTTGCAGGAGTGGTCATTAAAGATTGATATAATTCATATTTCCTATTGGCATCTTTATTGCTTATATAACTTACTACTTTACCATCTGGTTTGTCCATAATAGCATAATCGTCATACCATTTTTTCATATCTCCACTTTCTTTAATATTTTTAGAGAATTTATCTAATGTTTGCTTATTAAATAATCCACTATTTAAACCTGTACTGAAGTCTTCATTTAGAATATTGGTTGTATTGTTCCCATATAATTTCTCCAAATGATTATCATAATTATTAGTTGTAATAAATGAAATGACTCTATTTCCAGTAATATCTTTTAATGGAACTGGTAATAATCCATCAAAAAATATGTAATCAAAATTCATTACTTCATGACCTCTGGGGATAGAATAATAATTTATGATATTAACTACTTGATTATTAAAAAATTTGATCTTAGTTTTATCTTTAGCATGAATAATATCTTTAATTTTATCTATAAATTCATTATCTATGCAAATTTCACCATTATTCACATGAAGTATTTCATTATATTTATCATTTAGAGATTTTAGCCAATCATTGTTTCCCTTAAAATATAAAACATTGTTTGGTTTCTCTTTTAGAATTGTTGCCATGATTGAATAGGTTGCTCCTAACCCTCTAGCCCAATTGCATATTAATGTGTCTCTACCTGATTTAATTTGAATTGCCTTTTGATAATCATATAATTTAATATTGTTTAACTCATTCTTTGGACTATAATTTGTATACTTTGGCATTTTTACATTCCTTCTTTCTCTCACATTGCTCACACAATTTTTATTTTATAATTAAGTTATCCATTTAAGTACGGTAACTAAGGATAACCACTATGAGTATGGTCTATCATAATATTTCACCTCCTTTCAATATGGATATTAATCTGACAAATGAGTATAATAACTTTATGCAAAAAATTAACTTGGGAGTGATTAATTTTGTCAGAAAATATTAGGAAAATAACTAAAGAGACAATATCTAGCCAACATAAGTCCTGTCCCATTTGTAAAGGTAATAATGTAGATATCATGGGTATGAATGCTGTAATGAGATTTGAAACACCTGAAAAATCAATTACAATGCCTATGTATCCCATTGCTTATGCATGTACTGGTTGTGGGTATCTTATGTTCTTTTTAGAGATTAATGTTGATTTAGATAAGATAGAGGAATAGATTATATTGTTGTTGGATTTAATTTTATGTATTCATCGTAGTATTGCCATTTAAACCCACCTGCTGTTTCTCTTAATCCCCTACACACAGCAGAGATATTTTTATATTCAATCTTCAGTTCCCTATATGCACTTCTTGCATTATCCCATTTTTTAACTAAATCATTTTTACGAGTTAATTGTATTATTGGTATAGAAAGATTCTCTTTATTTCTCTTATCATTGTCCTCATATACCTTTTTCATTACTTCTTCGGGATCATAATCACACCATCCTAATTCAACACCTAGTTTTAAATATCTCCAAACGGTAGCTTTATGAATTTTTATTTGTTCGGATATTTCCCATGTGCTATTAATTCCACTATTCCATAAGTCGCAAACAACTTTGACTAAGTTATTACAAGCATATTCGTGACATCTCAACCAATCTATATTTGATAAATCAAAAATATCATTTAATTTACTACTTAATATATTACTTTTAATATATTCTAAATTACTTTCTTTACAATCTATCCTAATTACTTCAATTTCTTTTTCTTTTGCTTTTAAATCTTTATAATCATCTATTTCTTTAGATTCTTTTATAGTTAATTTTGATAATGTATTACTATTTCCATGCCCTATTCCACCATCCATTTCAAGTATATATTCTTTGTCCTTATGCTTAAAATAATCATCATATTTTTTTGGTTTGATCCAATCAGGGGAATATTCAGGAATAAAATCTATTCCTAATTGTTCTAATAAATTAAAACCAAATTTATTGGGATATGAAAAACCATCTCCACATTTAGGACAAGAAAACCCAAAACTTACAACAACATACACTTTATAAGATTTTTCACATCCACAATCAGGGCAAATAAATATTTCCGATTTTGTACTTCCATAAGATAATTCATATCCAAACTCAGAGTGTTTTAGCAGTTTGGCAGTTTTAAGATGTGTTGTCCATAAATCATTATATCCTTTTAAAATTTTTTTATTTGTACAAACGTTGCAACCATTACCTTGCGTTAAATTAAATTCGTAAATTTGATCAATATTTCCATCAATTAAACATTTATATTTATATTTTTTTTGATTATCACTTGCTTTTGTCTGTTCTAAAATTTGTATCTCCCCAGAAAAAGTTTGAATGATATCTCCAACATTGTATCTATATTTTCTCATATGTGTTCCTAGAACTTCACCTAATTGACAGTTTTTAAAACCAGTAATTGTTATAGGATAAATAATATTGTTATATTTAACATCTAATTTTTGTTTCTTTACATCATAATTAATAATTTCAACTTTATCTTCGATATCATCATATATAAACTTAACGTGATTTCCAATACTCTTATTCCAATCTATACATTCTTTATTTGCATTAGCACCAATACCTAATTTCTTTGGTAAGTCTTCTAAAAATACTTTTTTCAATATTAAAATTCTCCTCCTGATCAGGGAGGTAGCTACCTTTTATACTTGCAAGTTCTCTGTTTATTTATATTTGACTCTTACTCATTTATATTTAGTAATTTGTTTCAATTTCATAAGCAATATTGTTTTTCATGTCGATTTCATAACTATAATCTCCATCGTCATCATCACGCTTATAATAAACCATAGGCACACGAAAAAATTTATTGTCAGACGATCTTTTGTAAATATGATTGGAGAAACTACCATTTTCATCTTCTATTCTTTCTCCGTCTTGACATACATAAATCCATTCTTCATTATCAACAATTAATTTCTTTTCAAAGTCAATAGCTTCCATTTGTTTTTTGGTTAATTCAATTTTCATTACAATTCCTTCTTTCTAAATTATTAAATATCAATTAAAATGTTTATTTTATTTACTGTGGTTTTATACACTATATGTAGTGCTTATTTTAGTTTTACTACTGCATATAGTGTATAAACTTCTTATATTTTACTTAATAAATTGTTCTACAGCAATTTTGCTCCAACTTTCTAATTCTCCTTCAAAATCAAGCAAATCTTTCTTATAAATCCAATCTCCAACTAGTGTTTCAGTCTCTTTTACGCTAACATCTAATCCTGAAACTTCAACAACATACACAAGGCCCAAATGAACTGAGTCAACTTCTGTATTATTGGAGCAAATCATACCAATTAAATCAATAGATTTAATACTGGACTTAATACTAATTTCTTCATCTAATTCTCTCATCATGCCTGACTTAATATAGTCGCCATTTTCACTATCTAAACGCTCTAAATGCCCTCCTACGCCTAGAGAATACTTACCTGTGAGTCTTACATCACCTTCTAGTCTACGAGTGATGAAATAGTTGTCTACACATTTGATTAAGCAATAAGGAATGATTTGACGATTTTCAAAATTTAATTCTGCATCATAACGAGGAATGAATTTCCCCACTGAATTAAAAATATCACTATATTTATTATCCTTGTCTAATTCAACAAATGTATCAAAATCTTTTGTCAATTCATTGCTTACTACAAATACTTCAACGTAACCATATTTAGCTTTTAATTGCTCTTTATTCATTTTAAATTTCCTCTTTTCATTTTATTTATTTTTTAGATTATGAACATTTGCTATAACCACAGGATTTACAACAAATACACGAACCTTCATTAATCAACGGTTCTTTACATTCAGGACACGATTTTGAATCATTAATAATTTCTATACTTGCCAAATCGGTTTTAATTTCTGCTTTTGTATTAGTATTCTCAAATTTACTCTTAACATCTTTTACTGCTTGTTTAAGAATATTAGCAATAGCATGAGGACAACTAGCACCTTTACTAACTGGTTTTCCTTTGGTTCTAGCATTTGTATAAGAAGAACAAATATCTACACTTTCTAATTGGTCAATAATATTTTCAATAGGAATGCCACCACGTAATGATAAAGATATCAATCTAGATACTGCTTCCTGATTACTTTTACATGTTCCACTGCTACCTTTATTAGTAAATGTTTGATTAATATTGCCTTTTTCATCCCATGTCACTGTAACATACGCATTTCCACAACCACTGACAAATTTATAAGTTCTACTATCTGCTACAGATGGTGCTTTAATAACATGACCTCGATCAATTATTTCAATGACATCTTCTGTTGTATCGCTATTTCCTGTACTTAATATTTGATTTTCTCTACAACCATCTCGATAAACTGTGATTCCCTTAATTCCACTCTTGGCTGCCATTATGTATACATTACCTACATCTTCTACTGTAGAATTACTTGGCATATTTACTGTCTTGGAAATGCTTAAACTTACATATTTTTGGATTTGCGCTAATACTTTCACATGCCATTCAGGAGAAATATCATTTGCTGTTACAAATATACGTTGAGATTCTTTTGTGAAAATATCATCTAATCCTTTAATTGAACCTCCATTATCATTGATTCTATTCAATATTACATCCGTAAACATATTATTCTTTTTTAGATAATCTTCAAATATATCATCTGCAACCATATATTCATCATTTTCTTTATCTCTGCGTTTATAAACTAGAGCATATTCTGGCTCTATTCCTCCTGTAGTATTTGCAATAAATGCAATACTTCCATTAGGCGCAATACTTGTCATACTAGAGCATCTAACTTCAAGATTTTCTTCTTCCCATTTACTACCTTTCCAAGAAGGATAAATTCCTCTTTCTTTGGCTAATTTGATGTTGTATTGTAATGCATTGTAATCAATAAATCCATATAATTTATCAATAAAATCTAAACACTTTTGAGAATCATAGGGAATTTTCAACATGTAAAGCAACTGTGCAAATCCCATTGTTCCTAGTCCAATAGGTCTAATTGCTTTGGTTACGTCTTCAATCTTTTTTAATGGCAATCTATTTACGGTAATCATATCATCTAAAAATCTAAATGATAATTCTATATTTTCCTTCAAAATATTCCAATTCACATCTTCTGACTCAAATACCTTTTTAAGATTAATTGATGCTAAATTACAACTAGAATATGGAATGTTAATATATTCCATACAATTATGAACAGTAAATCCTTCTACAAAACCCCAATGATTTAGAGGTTCACTAAAATCATAAACTTCTTCCTTTCCAATGCTTTTTATTGAGTTAATTTTAGGTGATCTATGTATTAACAATTCATTTAATGATTGTTTCTTGTAATCGTGATAAAATCCAATATTATCATGAAATTTAACAATATCTGCAAATTTACTAATATTAATATCATAACTTTCTTTGCATTGATATTCACCATTACTAAATTCAACTAATTTACTTTTGTTAGTCGTAATACAACCAAAAATATTAAAATCTTTTTCTAATGCTTTTAATAACTGAAGTGCAAAAACCTTTGATGTAGTTTTATAACTTATTCTTTCTTTCTTTATAATACTTCCATTTGCAGAATAGCATCCTTGAATAAAACTAGCTTTTTGATTTTGTGTCCAATTTGTATAAGTGATTGGAAACACTCTTTCAGGCAATGGACTGCCATCAAATCCTAAATTAATCAATCTTCCTTTAATGTTTTTTACATAATAAGAATGATGTCCACCATTGCTATTTTGTGCATAATCTTCATTTTCAAACAGCTTAAAAATATCCTGATCATTTTCTCCTATATTAACTTCAATACCAGAATGAGCGTCTGAATTAATTCTTGATAAACAACCATCCCCTTGAATAAAACCATATTTGATATATTCATTGTCATATTTGGTGTAATAATTTAAGTTAGGCATTAACTTCTTATTCTTTAAATCTTTAGCTTCGCAACTTGAACCATCTACCAGCATAAACACATGGTTGGGAGTACATTTTATAGATGCTTTAGTTGTTGTTTTAATTTCAACCACATCTTTAATTCCACTGCACCATACTTTTCCTTCACTAACTAATCCTTGATTATTTATTAGTTGAATATTTTTATCTACTAGTTCTCCAAATGTTTTATATCCATCCTCAGTTAATAATTTCATATCTGCCGTGAAACAAGGATTTCCAAAAACTTCCATATGTAAATGAGGGTTCATATTTCCACGGTTCATGTTGCCTTGCATAGAAAGTCCAGGTTCCGCTGTCTTCCATGCGCTTAACATAATTTCATTCCATAGGTCGGTTGCTTTTACTGTTTGATAAACCTTGTTATTAAATCTTAATTCCCAGTCTCTATTATTTTCCACAGCATTTATAAACTCATCTGTGATACTTACAGAAATATTCATATTATTTAATTGAGTAGTATCATCTTTGGAATGAATAAAGTCAAAAATCTCAGGATGATCGCATGGTAAATCTATTTTTAAGGCTCCATTTCTCTTATTTCCTTGTTTAACTCGATTAACAACTTCATTGAAAACATTCATAAAACTAATTACTCCTGATGCAGTTGAACCAGAAGAATTACACAATGCACCTCTTGGACGAATTTTTCTCATAGAAAACCCTGCTCCACCAGACATTTGAAAAATCTTTGCACATTCTGCTACAGTTTGAAAAATACCTTCAATATTATCTTCAATATCTACTACAAAACATGAACTTAAAGATTGTGATGGAGTGCCAGCGTTGAAGATGCAATTATGTACTGCTATTCCATTTACTACATAACTATGATCATCCTCAACTTCAAGATTATAAACAGTCGTATCCATTAATTCCTTGGTTATATTTTGTATGGGAGAACACAAGTAGCCTCCAACATTTTTAAAAGAACACTGATATTTTCTTTCTATTAATTCATTTTTTCCAATCAATACACATAAATCCTTCATGTAATTTGGAGCAGATTCTATTTTGTAATAAAATTTTTCTTGCTTTTTATCCCATTGTTTAGTCATGCTACAATAATAACCTAATCTTAAACAGAGAAAATATATCTGACCAACTAAATTGTAATTATTTAAAGCCATTACAAATCTATCTGGTGTATCCGTGTTTTCAATATTATTGTAGTGACAACCATCACCTCTAAACATACCAACCAATAACATCTTCTGCTTTTCATATGGTAAATACATGAAATACTCTGGAATTTTTATTTTGTCATTTCCATGCCCGAATAGTGATTCAAATAGATACACGAGAGTTTTACTATGAAAACATACTTCGGTAGTATTATTATACGTTTCAATTATTGAAGTTAGTCCGAAATAAGTTTTACCTATTTGATTAACTTGTTCGACATATTCAATTTCATTTTTATGGAAAGTAAATCTTAAACGATTTCTTTCTACGCTCAGACTTCCTTCTGCTAACCAATATCCAAATAATAACATCATATCGTTATTTAATGGTATTTCTTTTGGAATTCCCTTATTCGTAGTTGATTTACAAGGAACGCCATTCGGAGTAACCCGATCAATAATTCCATATATTAGTTCATTTTTTTCACAACATTCAAATCTAGACTGTATTAATTCTTGCGTGTTGATTACGGAAATATCATTAGTAACATCTGTATTATAATGACCTACTACAGCATAATCTCCTTCTGTCAAGTCTTTTGCAAAGATCCATTCTGGTTTTGCGTTTTTAAATTCGATTTCTCTCCTAATCTTTCCAGATGGATACCTTATATTTTCTTTTTTTACTGCAAAAATAGGGTGATTTCCTGTGCATTTAAACTCATCATTTAACAGCTTGCATACATTTAAATTGTAAATATCCTCTCTTGTTTGTCTCTCGAAGATTTGAGATACTGATTTTACATTTCTATCATGCGTTATCACTTTATCTCCAACTTGAATATCTTCAATATCGACCATACTTCCATCGGATTTTGTAACCTTGTTTCCTGCTGTAAAGCAAGGACTAGATGGAATAAATTCCATGCTATTAATTTTTTTATAAAATTGTTCTATGTAATAAGGAATATCCTTTTCATTTTCAGCTTGAGCTATACTTGTAGCCACCCTCATTGCTATATCAGACCATGTATGTTCGATTAATTTACCTTCATTATCTCTTAATAGATATCTTTTTTCTAGTAGTTTTTGTACGTTATCGTTTATTTTAGTCAATTATTTGTCCTCCAATAATTTTATTTTTATAATTTATTATACCATAAGTATCTTCTTTGATTTTACCCTACTTTCCCCAATCATGTAATATACCCTTTGCATCAACGCTAACATTATTAGATAATACTCTTAGTTGTTCCCACTCTTCTTTATTTAAACTAGGGAATTTATCTAATAACACTTTTAACTCCCTGACTTCATCAAAAATATCCATACAATCATAATTCACTATACATCATCTCCCTTCATTATTTATTCTTATACCAAAACACTACCATAATAACTACATTTGTCACATTTAACATTTCTTTGTGGTGGATCTGAACAAAGTATAATCCACATATCCATTAACAATTCATTACCACATTTACCACAAACAATATTACAATTTCTCCATTGTGGATTTTCTATTTGAAACTGTCTTTGTCTTTCTTGATTATATTCATCAATTGTTTTCAATTTTATTTATCACATCCTCTGCTAATACTCCTTTGATTCTCTTATTATAGAGGTAGTTTCCTAGCGAAACAGATAACATATTAGAAAGTATTCTCAATTCTTCTAATTGTTTTATATTTAGAATAGGATAATTATTAAGCAATGGTTTTAGTTGTTCGACAATATAAATTTCTCTCATCTTATGTAACAATACCTACATCTTCCTTTTTAATCAATTCATTTGGTGCTTGCCAGAACCACTGAAACGAATTACTTTCTGAACAGATATTATGAAATCGCATGTAAATTTGTTCTATATCGGGTTGTGCTAAAAATCTCAAACAAATAGAAGATTTAGGACATTCTAAGAATTTACACATTGAAATGTTTGCCAAATTCTAATCTTCCGTCCTCTCATTTTTAATTTCTGATTCAAACCACTCTCTACCTAATGCAATAAATGATTCTCTTTTATAATAACCAATTTTACCTGTATCTTGTTCAAAACAATGCATATAGTTAATTTTATCATGATAGTTTGATTCATATTCTTCTTTGAAGATTTCTATCCACTTTGATCCATCCATTGCATCTGTTAGAATTTTAATATGTATTCACCTCTTTTGATTTAGCAAGAATTTGATTGGTAGTATTGATAAGGCATATGATCAAATCCTTGCTAAAATTATGATAATTATTTTATGATTTGTGTTTAGGAATTATGTCTGTTAACCAATCTTTTTATAATATGTAGTAATATTGGTTAAATCACTTGTACTGAACATGAAATTTGCTGTGTCATTGGAATTGTATTCTTGGGAAGTGCAGGTAGTCCATTGACCGTCGATTCGATTGATAATTTTTGTGGGATTCATTTTGTTTTTCACCTCCTTAACTTAATATAAATGATAATCCATTAAAAGGAAGATTTTATCTGATATTTTAGAATTTTATGATTTTGAAAGTGTTGTGAGAGTAGGGTTGTAAGGTTGGGTATTTATGGAATTTGGTTGTTTATCATACTCCAAGTATTTTTCTAATAAATTTTTAACATATTCAGCATTATCAAGTAAATCGTTAGCATCAACCGTACCATCATGACAATTCATGCTTTCACAAAACTTGGTCAATTCTAACCATATATTATTAATTTCCTTAACTTTGCTATATTGCTCTTCCATGAGTATTCCTCCTTTCTATGTATTAATAATAACATATTGGGAATGATAAGTCAAATATATTTATTTAATGATTTTATCTAAAACAATAATCTATCTTCTTTAATCTTTTGTGCATGAACAATATCATCAAAGTTTTTTAAAATACGTTTCAAGTGTGATTTTTTGTTTGATACGCTGTTGTGAGATATAGCATACCTTAATGCTTTGCTTTCGGCACATAATACACAATATTCTTTTGCTCTTGTGATGGCTGTATACACCCATTCTTTTGTCAACATTAAGAAAGAATTATTATCTAATCCTATAATCACTATTTTACTTTCACTGCCCTGGTATTTGTGACATGTGCACGCATAAGAAAGTTCAATGAATTTCCAATGATTTTTAGGAATAATTATTTCTCCAACTCTGTTGAAATCAATAATAATATCATAATTACTTATCTCTTTCACAATTCCCATATCTCCATTGAAAATAGGTGTTTCTACCACTAGATCCTCTTCGCACTCTTCATCGTCCCAATCATATTCAGTTATTTCACGTTTATCTGATTTCAATATTGTTTTATAATTATTTTTTACATTCATAACCTTGTCGCCGACTCTAATTTTATATTTCATATCTTTTGAAAAAGATAATTCAATTTCTTGTAAAGTTGGATTATACGGATTGTATATATCTTGCAATGCTTGATTTAATTGAAAAGTACATGAATCTCCTTTTCTTTTCATAGGAGAAATAACTTGGATGTCAAAAATACTATCAACCTTTGGTAAATTCTCTTTGAATTTTTCAATCATTTTTTTAGCAGTATGTGCTTTATTTACATAAATATCTAATTCCAAATCCTTTAATTCACCATGTATTACATTGCCTGTATATCCATTCTCAAATATTTGAACTCCATTTCTTACGCTGATACTATCTGTAATAATTGCTGATTTTTGTGCTTGTCTGTGTATTTCAGTTAAACTGACAACAGGAATAACATTTGAACCAATAATATCACTTGCTACATTAAGTACGCCAATACTTTCAAGTTGGCCTATGTCTCCAATTAAAACTACTTTCGTACCTTGCTTTATTGCTTGTAATAATTGATAAAATAAGAATCCTCCTATCATCGAAATTTCATCCACGATAATAATGTCATCAAATAATGGATTATTCTTGTTAAATGTAAAGGATGGAGGTTTATATCCAAGCAAACGATGAATTGTTTTTCCTTGCTCTCCAGTAACTTCGGTCATTCTTGCTGCTGCTCTGCCTGAAAGAGCACATTGTGAAAATGAATAATTGCTTAACGCCTTTAACATTCCACCTACAACAGAACTCTTCCCTGTCCCGCCAAGGCCTGTAACAACCACTAATTGATTTTCTAATACAGTTTGAATTCCATCAATTTGCTGTTGTGTAAATTCCCATCCTTGGCCCTTTTCAAGCATCTTGATTTTTTCTTTCCAACCATCGTATTCGAATTTATTTTCTCCGTTCGCAATTCGTAATAATTCACTTGCGATATTATACTCTAAATCATAGTATTTTTTTAAACCAATTTGTGTTTTATCTTCGTTCCACCATAATTCATCTTTTATATCTTGGATTATTTTTCTTAAATGATCATCATCAATTTCCTCTCCTATACTTTCAACAATGCCATCCATTAATAAAGAAGGTGAGATGTAAGAATTTCCTTCTTCTGCATTTTTTTCTAAAAAATAAGTAATAAATGCTTTGACTCTTTGAGGAGCGTGAGGATGTATTCCTGTAGTTAATGCAATACTATCTGCTTTCTTCCACCCTATTCCCTCTACTTCATCAGCAAGAATATAAGGATTATCTTTTATTTTCTGTATCGCAATTTCAGGAGATGGATATGAATCAACTATTTTTCTAATTGCATAAGGAGTTAAACCATATTTATCTAATTCTACATATGCAACAGAATAATCCACATGCTCTTTATATCTTTCTATGAGTGCTACAGCAGTTCTAATTCCAATACCTTTTACTTTTGTAAGTGCTTGTGTATCGCCATTTTCTAAAACAGCAATAGGATTTTCAAGTGTTTTATAGAGGTTGTCTATTTGTGTAGGAGTAAGTATCTTTGATAAAAATGTTTTTTGATTGTCTCCAGTTGACATGTCAGACAATACTCCCATATAAATTAAATTATATTGTTTCCCCCACTTAGGATCTATGACTTCTTTTGCCACAACTGTATATGTATCTTGATAATTAGGTTCTGCCATAACTCCTTTGACCGCAAAGCAATTATATTTATCTGTTGCGACATCACCATTAATTGAATCGAGTAGCGACACTATAAGAATACCCCAATTATTCTTATAGTGTCTGATCGAAGCAATTTTTACAGTACACTTAATTTGCTTTTCTTCTTCATTCATTTAATTCCCTCTCTTTCTTTCAGTGTTTAGAACTAATTGCCCATTAGGTAGAATACTTTCAACTAATGTGACAGTATGAGGATAAATTGTATCTGTATATCTATATGGTCTGAAAACACTTCCTGTTCTATAACCACAAAATAAAACAATATTCCCTCTACTTAGCCATGATTTTTCCACGATGGTTTTACTTCCATCTTCATTTACTTTTGAAACCTGTCTATCATAGTTATTGAATGCCCCATCGTACATTTTCACATTAACTACTCCATCAATAGTTAACAATGTAACATTATGTTTATATTTATTTTTTTCTAGTATTGTTCCAATAATTCTAGTAATTTCAAACTTAGGATGTTGTATTCCTTTTCTCAGATATGTATCAACCACATTTGGATTTTCAGGAAGACTGAAGAAATTTACTACATTATATTCATTTAAATTACTATCTCTTAATTCATGTCTCGTATAGTAAAAACATAATGAATCCATCTCCCACTTTGATATAGTACCTCTAGCATGTTTATTCCATGTTTTATTATAAAGATACTCATTATATTGTTTTAATGTAGTTTCTTTAATGACCCATTGTTTGAAATCCTCCATTCTTTTATCATACTCTTTTTTAAATAATTTTTCTGAAATAATAATAGTGTCGTCTATATATTCCACTATATTTCCCTCTGAGAAATTATCTTGATAAAAAGGAAATGCAATTGTGTCTAATTTAATTAATCTGTCCGTATATCCCTTCTTTGTTTCTTTTTTAGGTTTAATCAAACCATAAATAAAATCTGGGTTAGATATATATTTTTTGAAATTATATATCCGCACATATATCTGTAAATGTTCAGGCACAAGTTCCGATTCGATAATATTATTTATATTCCTAAGTGCTAACTCACTTTTTGGTTCGTAAATTTGTTTAATATAATTTTCCATAATGTCTAATCTATTGCAATTTTCTAATTCGTCGAAACAACCTGCTTTTATCAACTGTATCATCTGCCCATTTTTTACTAGTGTGTCTTCAGATATAATCATTTTATTTATAAATTGTTGTAATGAAGAATATGGTCGATTTAGAACAATTACTCTTACAATGTCATCCCCTATGCCATTTATGCCTTTTAATCCATATACAATCCTATTATTTTCCACATCTGCCTTAAATCCAAAATCTGCCGTATTAATATTGGGCAACGCTATTTCTACACCATGAGATTGCATATTACTAATAGCTGTAGCAACTTTGCCATAGTTTGTTGATTTATTATTTTCTGATTCTTCATTGGCTCCTGCATCAACAATTAAACAAGCAGTATTCCAATAGAGAGAGGGGTATTTACTGTATAGATTCATCTCCTGTAGAGCAATGATTGTATACCCATAAGAATGAATTGAACTGAAGGAATAGCCAAAACTTTTAGAAAATATTTCTTCCCAAACATATTCCAACAGTATTTTTCTTGCCCCTGATTTTAATCCTTTTTCATAGAACATTTTCTTTGCCTCAATTAATATGTCTTGCCTTTTTTTGGCTATAGATTTTCTCAATTTATTACTTTCTTTAAGAGTGAAATTAGACACTTGAGGACTCATAGATAAAAGCATAACTCTTTCTTGTGAATCTGCCAAACCATATGAATCATTTAGAAAAGATTTTAATACTTCAATCTCATTATCGTTAAGTCCATAATTTTGCATGTCTATATACCACAAATTAATATCATTTTTATATCTTACGAATTGCTCTAGTGGAGTTTCTATACCATCACCCATAAGCCTCATCAAAGAATTTGCCGCACACATTTCTAATACGCTTTTTGGTTGAACAAATTTTAATGCTTCTGCTCCAACTGCCGAGTCGAATTGAAATAGAGATGGAATCTTTTCTATATTGCTCCACATTTCTTTGTTTGTGTAGTCTAAAACCTCTGGGTGTAGGTATTTGTCATAGGTTGATTTCAAACTGCCCTGCCACTCTATTAAACCCTCTTGAAGCAATGTTTCCATTGTGATTCGTATTCGATCTAGACTGTTAATTGTAAGAAAGTCATACTTTAGTGCAGACATTGCTTCACTGTCATGTAGTTCAAATTGTGTAATAATCTCACCACTTGGGGAAAGCATACAAGCATTGTGTTTAGTATAATCCTCATTTAGAATTAATACACCACTTGCATGTATTCCTCTTTGTACAATCAGACCTTCAATATTTGATGCAACATTTAAAAGATTTTCATATTTGTCTACTTCTGCAATAAACTCTTTTTTCTTTGCTCTGCCTTTCTCTTCGTTTCCATGTAAACAATCATTTAAACTCCAAACCTCACCTCTGTCAGTAGGTATCATTGCAGTAATAAAGTTTATCTCTTCACTTGGAATGTTTAATCCTCTACCTGCTACCTGTAATGCAGTTTTAGAACTAAGTGTACCAAAAGTACATATATTAATAACTCTGTTTTCTCCGTAGTAGTTTTTCATCGCTTGAAGAATTTGTTTTCTTTTTGATGCTTCTGTGTCATAGTCAATATCCGGTAAATCTAATCCTCTTTCAGCCGATATGTGTCTCCAATAAGGTGTTAATCCACCTAAAGGTATAGGATTAATTTGTATAATATCTAATAAATAAGCTATAAAAAAACCACCTGTTGAACCGCGATTCGGCCCAACTAAACTATTCCCTTCATTCCAAGATAAATCAATAATTTTTGCCATATTATTATAATAAGCACTCATAGGTTGATGCAACGCTTCAGTTAATAGATATAACTCCTTTAGCTCTTTGTTAATTCTATCAACAGCAACGAGAATATCTTCTGGTTTAATTTTTTCAAATAATGTTTGTTCCATTTGATATAATAGATATTTATCTTGCTCATTGTCTGAATACGCAAATTTCTTGATATATTCATATTCAGAATAATAATCAGACAAAATATGACTTAATTGAAATTGTGTCAAAGTGATTAATGGAATAATTTGTGCTTCTGATAAATCATACTCTTGTATTTTACTCCCTATTATAAGAGTATTGTAAATGGCTATATTAATATCTTCATCAGTTAAATTGTTTTGCAAATATTCTCGTACTTCTATTTCACTCATTAAATATGCTGTCCGATAAAAACTTTCCACTTCTCTTTCTGCATCTTTGGAGTTTAAGAATGCACTATGTATTGAAGAATCATCTTTTTGCAAATAATGTGAATCTGTAGTTATAAGATAGTGTAATCCATATGCCTTGGCTATTTCTACTGCCCTTATATTGTACTCCCATTGTTCTATTTGCACGTTTTCAATTGCAGGTTGTATTTCTATATAAAAATCATCTCTACCAAAAATATCTATTCCCCATTCAATAAACTCATTAATTGCTAGTTTCTTTTGGTATATTAATTCATTACTTTTTTTTGATTTTTCTAATCCTATTAAATCTAAAATATTGTGAGCCAAGAATGATCCCAAACAAGCAGACTGAGCTATTAAATGCCCTTTATCGTTTCCAATAATATTCTCAATATCTGTTGTCATAGTTGGTCGTCTTAGTATGCCATTTCCCATATAACTTTGTTTCCAAGCAATACTGGATAATTGTCTTAATTGATAGTGTCCAATTTCATCTTTTGCTAATAAAATAAAATGTGGATAATATGTTTGTTTGCTAATATAATTATTTTTTGCCTCTTCGAATTGTTCCGGTGTTTGTAAATAAATCTCATTGCCTAGAATCACGGGGAAATTTAGTTTTTTACCTAACTGTTGTGCTTTATAGTGAGATGAGAGTATTTCATGATTCGTGATAGCAATACCACTTAACCCTAATTTTTGTGCTCTTGTGATTAAATCTTTAGTCTTATTAATTGTATCAGCAAAACCTAGTCCAGCATTTGAAGTCTCATCATGATTATGTAAACTATACAATAGTCAATAACCTCCTTTATTTATATATTTAAAAATCAAGCAGTTTCTTGACTCTTTCATTATTGATTTCAATCTTTTCACCATATTTTTTATTTACATCAAATGTTTTATTATTAGGTGTCCATAAAGAATAATATGGACATAAATGTTTTAGGTTTTTATCTGCCAATGGAGTATTATTTGAAAAATCACACCAATAACATAAAGGAGTTGGTTTTGGAATATATTCGTTTTTTTCTAGACACTCTTCAAGTTTAGCGAATAATTTATCTAGTTTTTTTACTCCTCTATTATAATATCCTTTTGTACATGCTTTTTGTTTTGCTCCTATGAAGATAAAGTCATAAATAAATTCAATTGGTAATTTATCATATAATTTTTCACATGCCATTGCGTATATAAACATTTGTAAAGGTGTTACTACTTTATTATCTGGGTATATTGCTTTAGATGTTTTATAGTCAACTACTCTTAAATCTCCATTTTCGTTAATATCAATCCTATCAATGAATCCGCGAATAGTATATTTATTTTTATATGTAAAACTAAATCCTTTCTCTACTGCTAATACACTCCAACCATTTTCTAACGGTATAGTTTTTAAATGATCTAAATATAGGTTTATTTTTTCATCATATGTCATTCCTGATTTATTGCATATTTCGGAATAAGTATCAAAGTATTTTTTCTTTATGTCTTTAATTCCAAGTATATCTTCAATTTCGTTTTCTACCTCTATGCCATTTAGAATTTCTATCTTATGTATCTCTAATCCATTTTCAATAATTTGTTGAATGTATCCAAAGTCAGGCTCTTCATCATCAATTAAATATTGTCCCCATTTTTCCTTTCCCATATGACCTAAAGTACCAAGTTCTAATGCTAGAGCAGATTTATCAGAATGATGCTCATCAATGTATTTTAATTTATATCTGTAAGCACACTGGTCGAATAAATCTAATCTACTATAACTAAATTTTGAATCACTTACGAAATATTGCATGGTTGAACTTCCTCCCCATTTTTTGTTTTTATTTCATATTTATGTTTCATTAAAACCTCTAAAATTTCTTTTCCTTTGTCACATGGACTATCTTTGTGATCAAGTAAATTTGCATCATCCCATAATATATATACTTGACAATATGGTGTAAATGGCATTGCTATTTTAAGGAGTTTTTCTGCAAATTTATAAGCTTCATTACTATTAGTGTCCTTAAATTGCTTATCAAATCCAATAAATATTTCTTTAGGTTGAAGAGATAATATCATACTCCTTTGTTGTGGAGAGATTGACATACCGCATACAGCAATAGAAAAATTATTTTCACCATAAAAATCTTCGCATTTAAGGCAACTTTTTTCTCCTTCAAATATTATTACCTTTTTAATCTTTTTAATCGTTTCTTGAGTATGGTTTAGTCCATATAGATTTAAAGCTAATGGATGACTATATTGTTGTTTTTCAACTATTAGGGGCATATATTTCTTTTTAGCTAATATATCATCTTCTCTTAGTGCTCTGCCTCTAATACCAACTAAATTGCTATTAATATCATAATGAGGAATCACAATTTTATCATCTTTAATGTAATATTTAATTCCGTACTTTTCCATTGTTTTAATTGATATACCTTCATCGATCCATGTTTGATGATAGATTCCTTGAAATACATCAAGTACAGTATCATTTACCACAGATAAACTTACTATTGGCTTTAAAACTCTTTTGTATTTTTTTATCCAATCCCAATCGTCTATAATATAATCCTTATCAAGCTTAGAGAATATTGAAGACATATGGATATTCTTATTAGTAAGTGCAGCAACATATTTGATACATTCGTAAAAACTAAGTTTAATATTTCGGTTTAGTTTAGAACGTCTTACTAATTCATAAACGTCAAAAGTATCACTACATGCGGTATAACAATGAAATGTCTTACTATCTTTAAAATAATGTAATTTATATGATCCTCCACTACTGTTGTGACAAACAGTTTGAAATAATAAATTGTTGTCTTTGTCTCTATGTGAATCTTCACTACCTAAGTCTTTAAGAAGCATTATTATATCTTGTTCATCTAATTCTTGTTTAATTCTTTCTTTATCAAGCATTTTATTCACACCCCTAAAAACTAAAGAGTGCTTTAGTTGAATTCTCTTCGTCTTCCTTATCTATTACTAACTCTTTCTCATCAACTGAATGTTCATCAAGTATAGCATCAATCATTTCAATTTTTGTAGATTCAACAGGAATAACCTCGTATTTATTATTTGTAAGGAATAATTCCGTCAATCGCATATTGCCAAGATTAACATACAACCATAACTTCACTCTTGAAAGTTTGCCACGCCTTACTTTATAAATATGGTAAACCATATTGGGCACAGGATATATTCCTTTTGATAGTATGGGTTTTAATGAATCTAAATCTGATGCAGTAGGCTCCAATGCTACGACTCCTAAATCTATCTTGTCGGCGATGGCTTTAGCTCCACGAAGTACATTTTGGTCAGCATCTTTTACATTCTTGTATTCACCAGTTGTTTGGGTTGAACTATCAATATGAACATTAAATTTATTACACATTGCTTTTAATCTGTCTGAGAACATTAATAATATTTGATCTTCTCTTAATTTCATACCTTTAGATATGTTAGCAATTTCAGCCATAAGTTTCATGGATGTATGTAGATAGTCAAATAATATATATTGTACTTTATTCTCAATTTGATATCTTCTGATAACTGTTTCGATGTCTTCAATGTTAAAATCAGACATATATTCAATCCACAATGGAGATTGTTCAATAAATTCTATTGCTTGATTTACTCTTTCTTCTTCATCTTCTTTATATTTACCATCTAATATTTTATCCTCTTCAACTCCACTAGTATAGGCCACAAGCATTGTTTGTACTTCTTCAATTTCTAATTCCGTTGTAATATATAGAGTAGGTTCTGATATGCCTCTATACATCCATTTCTTTTCTTTTAAATCCCATATGTAAGGTACAGCATAACTACAGGCATCTCCGGCTGCTAAACGACTTTTCCCCAAACCAGTTGGTGCTGATCTTAGATAAAACTTTTTTAATCTTGCTCCTCTTGCGATAGTATTCATTATATTACTTGCCATTGGAATACCCATGTCAGGTGCTTCTTTGCATTTTTCTTTTAGCTGATATAACCCTTCTCCTGCTTTTTGACCTTGATTGCTTATGTTCATTAAATGCTTATTTTTAATATCTATAACTTTTTTTTCAATTATGTTAAAAATATCTTGAACAGACAAATTGTCAAATTTTGCTTGCATTTTTTCTTGTTCTCTTGGCTCAACAATTGCTTCATTGTAAATTTCATCAATATCAATTCCTTGTTCAATAAAAGTTCTTAGCAAACTGAATTTCTTCATTCTTTCATAAGAATAATCAAAATTATTAAGATTGCTATTGTCTTTGCACTCGATAATATAATCCATTCCATTATTCTCGTTAAATATTTTATACTGTAATTCATATGGAGATAAATAATTGTCAATTGCTATGTAATCAATACTTTTTACGCCTTGTAAATATAAGTTGTGTATTGAAGCAAAAATCATCTTATGAAATATTTCTTCAAAATCATCTCTATCAACAGTGTATCTACTATCACTTAATAGTTCAGGATTTTGTAATAAACAACCTAGTATTTGAAGGTAGCTTCGCTTACATGATAGACTCAGTGTGTTCACCTCAAATCGTTAATATTAATTAATTTACTGTCTGTATTTTCAACATATTTTTTTATTTTAACTACTTTGGGTATTACTGCTTCAGTCATATTTAAACCATCTGCTTGCTTGATAATTTCATTTTTCCTTTGTTCATACTCATGTGCTTCTGCATATGTATAGGGAATAATTCCCACACAATCAGATACAATAGGATTATTTTGCAATTCATAAAAATATTTTAACGTAGTCAGCATACCTTTATAACTAAATTTATAAGTATTATAATAATCTTTTAATAGTTTGTATGTTTTTACATTAAGTTTTGGTATCTTCAGTAGACTTTTTAAATAATTAAACAGAGCATCTTTAGCTAGTATTTCTTCATCAGAAATCTCTGCTTCGGGTTGAATATGAGTTTCCTTTTGTAGTTTGTCTTTTACTTTTTCTACTTGTTGCTTTTGCTTATTTTTTTCTATTTTGGTAGTTTGCTTAGACATTGCTCCGAAACAATCTACATGGTAATATTTATTTTTATATTCAAATGCATCTTCTTTTTTTACAGTCATTTTACAAAAAGGACATATACATGGTCTTCCTCTTCCCATTGAAATCAACTCCAATACATTAAGTGGACAGGCATAATATATTAATACCTGCCCACTCTTCAAGTTTATACTATAGCGATAGTTCGTTTGCTTTGTCTACTAAATCGCCGTAGATAACAGACATGACTTCTACTTGTAATTTAGTACATTCGCTTACTTTTTTACCCTTCCCAAGATATTTTTCTACTATTTCTACAAGTTGAGTAACATTGTCAGAGTTAATGAATTTCTCACCAATTGCTCCAATGACAGACATTAATTGATCGTAATCCAACACTTCTGATTCAAATGTAGTTTTTTGCTCTTGAAAAGAAACTGCTTTAATCCCTTCTGCCTCTTCTTGTTTTTCAATCGCTTTAATAATAGCTTCTTCAAGATTTTCTGCTGTAAATTCTTTGATATACGTATCAATGTAATCAAATCTACTTCTAGCAAAATAAGTGTCTGTTTGAGCAAGATATCCAGATGATTTTATTACTTTTTTATCTTCGTCTACACCATTTGATTCTAGATATACAACAATATCACAGTTATCGATAATTGGTTCTAATGCTCTCTTGTCTCCTTTTGGAAGAGTTAGTCCGTTTTTATTTTCGGTTTTGTGTGCAATAAATATAACCGTGTATCCTGCACCAGTTAATTGATTAATCTCTGTCCAATATTCAGTTTCATATTCTTTCCATAAACCAAAGCCTTCGTTACCATCTTTTAATCGAGAGACACCATACACACTATTGATATACTTTTGGCAGTATTTTGCAGATGCCTCAACTTCATCAAAGATAATAGTACAATATAAATCTCTTGCTTTACCTACAGTAGCAACGCTAGTTAATTGTTTATTCCATTTCTTAAAATCTGCCCATGAATTAATTGGAACATGCGGAACTCCTGAAATAGCATTCAAACCTTTTTCAAATGGGAGATATAGTGGTTTTTTCATTCTTGTTGCCTGTAGTGTCTTGCCCAAATTGTTGCCCCCATAAACCATAATTGTTTTTCCCTCTAAACCTTTTGCAACAACTGATACTTGTGGGTTAAAAATATCCAATATAATAATCTCCTTTCAATTTGGAGGATAGGTGACATCACCTATCCTTATTATCTTATTCACTAATTAATTCAATTTTTTAACTTTTAAAATGGTAAATCTTTGCCACTTTTGGGAGTGGAAGATGCAGTCTTTGCACCAGAACTACTAGGTTTTTTATTTTTTAACTCTTCAAGATGCTCTGCTCTTACGGTCATTGCATTTTTGATAGTCTCTACACTAAACAACAAGGGACTGTCTTCGATATACGGCTCTGTGCCACCAGTAAATATCATTTCTCTTGTTGTAATAGTAGTTGTAGTTTCTTTTGGTTTCCCAATTGCAACCGCAGTCACTTTTTTATTTGTAAATACTGTATTAATTAAGTCGCCAAAAATTTTAATTGTTTGACCTGCTTCATACATAGAGTCTACAGCATCAATATATTCTTTGTCTGCTACGATAAACTCCATTGGAACAACTTTTCCATCGTAAATTGGAACTAATCCACTAATGATTTTTCTTCCTGTTAAATCACCAGTTTTTTTATCTATTTCATCATTAATCTTATGTATGAATACTTCCACCTCAAACTCAGCTTTTGGTTCAAACTCTTCTCCAGGTTTTAACCTATTAACAAAGTTTGTATTAATTTTAATAGAAGACTTTAACTCACCAGCAGGATTGTAATAATCGTTTACCACTAATTTTGCTCCAGTAATTCTTACTTTATCAGCTTCTTCTTTGCCTACCTTTGCAATGGATTTGTACTCATCCATTATTGTTGTCAATCCCTTGAATACTGAATTATCGTTTCCATCTTTTTTCAATTTATAAGCGAAAACATCAACCGTATGAATTGAGTTTTCCTCTGTTTGAATAACGACCTCTCCGGTTATAGCTTCCTTGCCTTGTACTTGCTTTACTTCAATATTGATTTCTGATACTGTTCCTTCGATAATCACCTTGTTTTCAGCTTCTCTAAGTAGTGTATTTGCATTGTTTTCAGTCATTGTTTAATTCCTTCTTTCAATATTTTTATTTTATTATTTAGAACACAAGTAGTTTGAAAATATATTGAAAGAAGGTGGACTTAATCCGCGTTTAATAGGGACTCTATACTTTCTTTTGTTTTTTATACTAACACCTCCTTAAATAAAATATCTACACTAAGATTGTATTTATATACCGCATTGATATTAGTAATTCTAGTTCCTATATTTTTCTACTCCTTTATTTTTTATTATCGTATAACTTTTACATCAAAATTAAATTCTAGGCACTTTCTACTAGCCAAATAATCACACCAATGTACAAAATGTTGTATTTTACTTTTTGGTCTTGGTAAAACTTCTTTTTTAGTTTTGTAATCAAATATGAATTGCCCCATATGCGACTCAATATTGTCAACAATCATATTTAATACATTTTCATCTATACAACTATTTATTTCTGTATTAGACCTAATCATTTTTGCAGCAATTAAAGGATGTTCTGTGACTGTATGAGAACTATTTTCTATACCTGATTTATAACTATCGTGTAATATTAAAGATGAAACAATTATATCTTTATCATCTTCTGTGTATTTAAAAATATCCAACCTAAACATTTCTACTGCGATTCTTACTGCTGATTGGGTATGTCTAACCAAACCTCCTTCTCCTAAAGCATAATTTGGGTGATATTTTCCTGAAGATGATGCAGGAATTGAGAAAAAGTATTCTGGTAAAGTATTTAATGTTTTCTCTGTAAACTCTTTAATTTTAGGATTTAATATGTATGATAGTTCTGTTTTGAATATATCTAATCTATCCAACTATTTACTCCTTTCTTCTTAATAAATTATTTATTTCTTAACCTCTTAATCATTATACCATACTACTCATACTGATGTCAAATGTATTTATTTTATAATTTATAAAAATATTTCACATCTTCATTTTCTCCATAATCCTTCGAAATCTCACTTTCATAGGATGTAATATATAACATAATTATTTATACCTATTTAATGACCGCAAACCCTACTGTCACAACAGTTTCAGGACTATTTTAACCATTTTTATGAGAATTAGAGTTTTTGGTCATTTTAAGCATAAACCTATAAAACGAAAATTTCTTGAGGTTATTTAATATCATCTTTCCAACTAGTATCCATAGCTCCTACACTTCGATAATTACATACTGACTTACTTAAACTAGTATACAAAGAATCCGTACCAATACTATTAGCAGTATAATTTGAAGCAAATTGTCCACTAATACCAAAACTCTGAGCAGTTCCTACAGCATCAATATTTGCCCCCAAGAATAAGAATTGCCAATTATATGTATTAGTTTGATGTTCAATCATTTCTTTAATTTGCTTTCGATTAAATTCTTTACTCTGATTTTCTTGACCATCAGTAGTAATAACAAAGATTACTTTACTTGGTCTATTGTCTTCGTTCAATTTATTAAGTCTATCTCCTACAGTATTAATTGTTTTTCCAATAGCATCTAATAAAGCAGTCATACCTCTAGCTGAATATTCCTTAGTAGTCATTGGTTTCACTGTTTTAATATCTATTCCATTGTGTAGAATTTCATATTGGTCATCAAATAGAATTGTAGTTAATAATGCCTCTCCATATTCTTGCTTTTGAGTTTCAATAAATGAGTTAAAACCTCCAATTGTATCAGCGACTAGAGAATCCATAGAACCAGAACGATCTAAGATAAAGACGATTTCAGTTAAATTGTTTTTCATATTATTTTCCTTCTTTCTTAATTTTCTCAAGAGCATCATTTAATTGTTTCAGAAAATGTGCAGGATCATCATTGGAATCTAGAGTTAAATTGATTGTAATATTATTAATAATGGGAGTTTTAGATTCTTTTACATTTTCTTCATCTTTCTCAACTTCTTCTACCCAATCCCATTCTTCTGGTTCATTATCTCCTAAAACATCAGAAATAACTCTTACGCAACCATTACGTTGTTTAATAGCTACAATGTCCCAATCATCATTTTCTGGAGTTAATTCTTCGTTATAATCATCTAATGATATTCCATCACCACTGTATCCTTCCGCTATATCAATTTTATCATAGAAGATAAAATCACCTTCAAGGTCATTCAATAAAGCGAATAGAACTCCATTTCTCATTTTAAACAACATAGAACTATTTAAATCAAATTTCTTCATTTTAACATTCCTACTTTCATTATTATTCTCTTGATTTGCGTTTACTTCATTTTCTATGTATGGTTCAAAATCTTCTGGTAAGAAAAAATCACCTTTATTTGATCTTTCTGTGGATTCTAAAACGATATAATGAGAACAAATCTCTGATACGAATAAATATGGTTGGTTTTCACTCTGTGCATACTTCCACTCGATACTACCATCTAAATTTCCACAATAACTTTTTGAATGAGGAGTTACCTTCATTCCCACAATAACATGTTCTCTTTTCAATTTATCTAACTCCTTTCTATAATAAATTCTTACTGAGCAAATTGACTCAATTTCTCTCTTAATTCCAAATGTGTATTAATTTTTGCTTCTGCTTCATTTTTAACCTGCTGTGTATTGACCAGCTCTAATTCTAACGCATGAATTTTTTCTTGACTCTGAATTTTAGATTGATTTAGCATCTCGTTTGCTTTGTCAATTTCTTGAACTGCTTGCTTAAACATAGATACTGCATTATCAACTACTCCTACTGCTTTTTCAATCATCATAGAAGGTGTTAAAGTTGTTACTACGACATTCTTTTTAAATAATTTCTTCATTTTAACATTACCTCTTTCATTTATAATTTATTTTATATAAGTTAATATTTTAACTCCTCTCCACTACTCTAAACAACACACCATTATTACTCTTGTGAAACTTGAACAATTCATTACCATTATGCAAATCATTTTGAATATAATAATACTCAGAATCTTCTTTCATAATTATTCTGTATGTATCTTTGTTAAATGTGTAATAATCTTTTAGAAATACTAGTTTTTGCAATAATATCACCTCCTTTTAAAAACCTTACAACTCTATTGCATCAAACAAACACTACAAGAACAACCCATGCAATCTCCTTTATAACCTTGTTCTTCACATTTGTCTGCGTCTTCTTGCATTTCTTTAGTCATTTTCTTTACTACATATCCATTTTCG
>Ga0209319_1000760_pt1 | contig 34933 bp, 19 predicted proteins | sample RifGroE2_FD_184000 | JGI IMG/M metagenome (GOLD analysis project Ga0209319, IMG submission 184000) | Groundwater microbial communities from Rifle, Colorado - Groundwater E2 (SPAdes) (version 2) | ecosystem: Environmental > Aquatic > Deep subsurface > Groundwater | place: Rifle, Colorado, United...
CAGCCTACACCGCATCTTCATCATATGCTCCAGCATTTTCATCAAGCACAGCAAACTTCTTCTGGGCTGCACCAAACGGATCAGCAGGAATGCCAACCATGAGAGCAATTGCAGTGGCTGATATTCCAATTCTAAATCAAGACACAACAGGAACAGCAGCCAATGCCACAAACCTGACAGGCATGACAGCTACAGTTACAAACTTAAATTCAGTAACAGGACTACTGGGAACTGCAGCATTCACCGCTTCATCTGCATATGCAACATCGGCTCAAGGAACACTGGCAACCAACGCACTTCCATCAGCATCATTCACTGACACTGCAGTAACTGGAAAACTTCTAACCGGTTTTGTTTCAGGTGCAGGCACTATTACTGCAACTGATACAATCTTGCAGGCAATCAACAAATTAAATGGAAATATTGTTGGGTTGGGAACATTGGCATCATTAAATACTGTTAATCTCGGAACAAATGTGACCGGAATTTTACCAGTTGCTAATGGAGGCACAGGAGCAGGAGCATTCACGCCTGGCTCCTTAGTTTTCGCGGGAGCTAGTGGAGTTTATTCTCAAGACAACACAAATCTGTTTTGGGACAATACAAACAAGAGGTTGGGAATTGGAACTGTGCCAGGGGGCTATAAATTAAATGTTAATGGAATTTCAAACTTTGCAGGAGATTTGGCTGTTTCAAGCGGAAGTTACTATATGAGTAGTTATCCAGCCATTTCTAATTCTGGAGCTACTTTGATCTATGGAAACTCAAGTTCTTGGTCAAATATAAGTATCGGTGGTTCAAATCAAATTAATGTTGGAATTGGAACTTTAACCCCAACTTCACTTTTCTCAGTCGGTGCAACTTCACAATTCCAAATCAACTCCTCCGGTCAAGTCGTGGCTGGGGCTTGGCAAGGAAGTGCGATTGGTGCTCAATATGGCGGAACGGGAGTTAATGGTGCAAGTGCAGCTAGTGGAACATTGTTAATTGGAAATGGTGCAGGATATTCCTTAGCAACATTAACTGCTAGCACTGGAATTTCTATCACTAATGGCGCTGGTTCAATTTCAATTGCTAACTCTGGAGTGACAAGTTTGGCTGGAACTGCTAATCAAGTTGCTGTTTCAGCTGCAAATGGTGCAGTTACGATTTCTCTTCCACAAACAATCAACACAACATCAGATGTGGCATTCAATTCATTGACACTTTCTACTGCCTTAGGTGCACAATATGGTGGAACTGGTTATGCTTCATATTCTATTGGCGATATGCTGTATGCGGATACTACCTCAACACTTGGAAAAATTACTCGTGGTTCAGATGGACAAGTTTTAACCTTGGTCGCTGGAGTTCCGACTTGGAGTGGCACGGCAATTCACAGCGCTGCAACCATAGCAGGAGAAAATTATTTATCTTTAAGTGGTCAACAAATTACTGCTAATGCGATTAATCTTGCATCCACAAATGTGACTGGAATTTTACCGGTTACTAGTGGTGGAACGGGAACATTGACTCAATTTACTCAAGGCTCGTTAGTTTTTGCGGGAGCATCAGGAATTTATTCTCAAAATAGTAATGGCAATCTTTATTGGGATAACACAAATAACTATTTCCGACTTGGCGCGGGCGCTCAACAATTTTCAATGGGAGTTGATGCGACTGATTCAAGCAAATTTAAGATTGCAACTGGAAGTGGAATTGCGGGAACTGGTCAGTTTACGATAGATACAAATGGAGTGACGAACATCGCAAGTCTGCAACTTGGAGCGCAATCGTTTGCTGAAAATTCAGGAGCAATTTCATGGACCGATATGCCAGTGACCTCGACTGCAACAAACGGAACGGTTGAAAGTTATGGAGCGATGTTAGATGGAAATGCAATGCTAACCGTGTATGGAACTTCTGACGGCGCTGGCGGCATTGCTAATCGTGGAATTGGAATCAACACCAGTGTGCCGAGTGCAATGTTGGATGTGCATAGCAGTGGCACGACAACTGGTGTAGCGCTGCAAACATCTGATTCAACTGGCGCAGCCAAGTTTACTATTTTGGATAACGGCAATGTTGGAATAGGTATGGCAACGCCAGTATATGCCCTTGATATAAATGGTTCAATAAATATTGGAAATAGTGGAGTGATTCATTCTCAGAACGCTATGTATATTGATTCTGCTGGAGGGCAAACTGTTTATATAAGACCAGGTGGGACTGCGGCACTTACTGCAATTTCCGGTGGCAACGTCGGTATCGGCGACACCACTCCTGCTTCACTTTTCACAGTTGGCACGAGTGATGCTTTTCAAATCAACGCTTCCGGCCAAGTTGTCGCTGGAGCGTGGAATGGAACTGCAATAGCTGTTGCAAATGGTGGAACTGGCGCGGTTGATGCAGCAACAGCCAGAACAAATTTGGGACTTGCAATTGGAACTGATGTGCAAGGATATAATGCAGATTTGGCTGCAATCGCTGGTGGAACATGGACTGGCGCAAGTTCAATAACAACGCTCGGAACAATCACGAGCGGTGTTTGGAATGGAACTGCCATTGATGTGACTCACGGTGGCACAGGTTCAACCACTCAATTCACTCAAGGTTCGTTAGTTTTTGCAGGCGCAAGTGGAATTTATGATCAAAATAACGCTAACCTTTATTGGGACAACACGAATAACTATTTCCGACTTGGCGCTGGAGCTCAACAATTTTCAATGGGAGTTGATGTGACTGATTCAAACAAATTTAAGATTTTCAATGGCGATGGCATTGCAGGAACTAGCGCATTTTCAATTGATACCAGTGGAGTAACTTCAATTGCAAGCTTGAGCATGGGAACACAAGAATTTGCTGCAGATTCTGGAATAATAAATTGGATTGATATGGCAGTAACAACCGATTCTGCTGTCGGTGTGGTTAACAGTTATACTGCAAGTTTGGATGGAAATGCCATGCTGACAATGTATGGAACATCAGATGGCGCAGGTGGAATGAGCACGTTTGGTCTTGGAGTGAATACAACAACACCTGGGGGAATGTTTGATATTCATGGATTAGGCACAGGAACGGGAATAACTTTGCAAGCATCAAATTCTGCCGGCACAGCCAACTTTACCATTTTGGATAACGGTAATGTTGGTGTTGGCGTGGTCGCACCGACGTATAAATTCATGGTTGATTGGAATGGCGATGGAACAAATAGTGCATATGTTAACAGCACGAACGCATGGACAAATGGAAGTGCTGACTATGCTGAATATTTCTATACCAAAGACACAGATTTGAAACCAGGCGAGGCTGTTTGCGTTGACACGGAAAATGAAAATGCAGTAAAACGTTGCCAGCGTTCTGGCGACAGTGACATCATAGGAATAATTTCAACAAGTCCTTCAGTTTTGGGAAATGCTCCTGAGGGAAGAGAAAATGACAAAAATTATGCAATCACAGCGATGCTCGGTCAGGTTCCTGGAAAAGTTTCCAGTGAAAATGGTGCAATTCAAATTGGGGATAATCTGACAGCAGCCGCAACTGCTGGATATTTGCGCAAAGCCAATGCTGGCGAATCAACTGTTGGTGTTGCGATTCAATCATTTGCTGGCGAAAAAGGAACAATTCAAGTTTTGATTTCACGCAGAAATCAAAGTTTGACTGTTGAAAAAGTTGAAGAAGCTGTAACCTTAAATATTGCCAGCATGAATATTGAGGATCAAGTAAATCAATTGGTTGCAGCTGCTGAAAGTAATTTTAATCAAATTGTTGAAAATCAAGTCACGATCGTTTCTGATTTGGGCAGTCAGCTTGCGCTACAAGCAAAATTGATTGAAACATTGCAGACACAAATGGCTGAGCTTCAGATCAAAGCAAATTCTGAATTAAACATCGCGCAAATTGATTTGAACACTCAAGACGTTGCACTTATAAAAATGCTGCTTGGCGTTGGAGAGGGTGAGGATGCTGGCGATATTGCAATTGCTGGAAAATTAACTGTCAAAAGTTTGGAAGCGGGCAAATTAATCGTGTCTGTCTTGGATCCAGAAGCTCGCACGATAGGTGAGGACTCAATTACTTCAATCAAAAAAGATATTGACGAAGATGATAAAGACGATGATACATTGAGTGATGGAAAAACTTTCTTTGTTAAAACAAAAGCCGCAAGCGTTTCATCAAAAGTTTTCATCACACCAAAAGTTGCGCTTGATCAAGGAATCGCTGTCACCGAAGTAAAATTCGGAGAAGGATTTACTGTTAGCGTGAAGAATCTTGTCACCGAAGACGTTTTATTTGATTGGGTTATTATGGAGGAAAAACTGTGACATGAAGAAACTTAGGTAATCCAAGAATCTTAAAAAACTTATGCAACCATACAAAAAACTTTATACATATTGGTTTTCGGTCATCATCTATGACCGAGAGGTTGAGTTTGCTGAAAAATGGATAAAAAGTTGGAAACTGAAAGAGCAAATGGATGGTGCAGCTAGAAGTGGAAAACAAAACATCGTGGAAGGCTCGGATGACATGGATGTTTCATTGAAAGTGGCCATTAATCTTACTGGCATTGCCAAGGGATCATTGGAGGAATTGACTGGCGACTTGGAGGATTTTTTGCGTCAACGAAAACTGGATAAATGGGATAAAAACGATCCACGAGTTTTGTTGTTGCGCGCCAAAAGCGCGCAACTCGTAAGAAACTTAAGCGACTTAAGCGTCTTAAGCAAGGAGCGTGAAGCCGAAGAACTTTTGAAAACAATCGAGTTGCCTGAGCAGAGTGAGGAAGCAGCAAATTTTTTGCTGACGCTTTGCCATCAAGCAACATTGCTTCTCCATCGCCAAGTTGAGGCGTTGAAATTGAAGCATCAAAAAGAAGGTGGTCTTTCAGAGGAGTTGCACAGAAAAAGACGGGAATACAGAGGGTATTAAAAAATTTAAGAACCTTAAGATTCTTAAGATACTTAATAAGAAACTTAGGTTACTTAAGAGTCTTACTAAGATACTTAAATTACCTAAGAAACTTAAGCATGAAATCCAGACTAAGACTCACAATTCTCACTTTATTAACCCCGTTGTTATTTGGGTTTTTCACCGTGCACGCTCAAGCTATTTACCCCGTTGCCGGTCGTCGTATGCGACTTGGTGGATTTTTGTTTGCAATCTTTATTTTTCTTGGAGGATTTGCTTTTACATCTTCGGCATATGGGGCGACCCCTGTCTATTATTCTGTCGGACAATCAGCTTCTGATTTAAAAACTGGCACGCCGACCGTCACAATTGCAAGTGGGGTTGCAACTTTTTCAGCAGCGCAAACTGGAAATATTGGAGTTGGGGATCGTGTGACATACAACACAACTGACATTGCATATATTGCATCAAAAACATCAACTTCAGTTTGGAATCTTGTGACAAAAACTGGAGCAATTCCTGCAGACATCACAGATTCAACTGTGGTTTCAATCAAACATGAATACACGAGTTTGTCTGCTGCAGTTACAGGTTCGGTTGATGCAAATCATCTTAACACCACAGACTTGGTGACAGGAAATTATCAATTAAATTTCCCTTGCTATTATGACAGTGCTGCAGATACAACTGCTGTGACGGTTTCTGGCTACACAACAGGTGTTTCAAATTTTATTAAAATTTATACGCCAAACAATACAACAACTGAAGCGAATAATTCACAAAGGCATCAGGGGAAGTGGGATGATGGGAAATATCGTATTGAGTCGAGCGCTGAATATGGTCAAATATTGGAAGTCTCCGAAGAATATGTAACAATTGACGGTTTGCAAATCGCTAACTCGGGCAGTAAGGTAAACCAGTCAAAGGGAATAAGAGAAAACATGGCTGCTAGTGCGAGTACTGATATTAAAATATCTAATAATATAATAAGGGCAACGGGTTCAGGTACTCCTGGGGCAATGACTAACGGTATTCAGTTTAACGCGGGAAGGAGTTATAAAGTATGGAACAATATTATTTATGGCTGGTACACCGGGATGACCACCGGATATCAAAACAGCACAGCCGTAAACCATTTGTTTTACAACAATACGTTAATAAATAATACAGGAATAGGGTTAGCTATTGGTGGAGGCGCCGTACCATATATCGCTGTATATAACAATATTTCATCAGGAAATGGAACAGATTTTTCATTAGCTAATGTTGATCAAAGTGGAAATAATATATCCTTTGACGCAACATCTCCCAATGTTTCGTTTCAAGGTAAAAACGTTTCTTTCGCTGACGCCACCAATAAAGATTTCCATTTAAGTATCAGCGACACATCAGCGAGGAATTCCGGCAGCGACTTATCAGCGGATTCTAATTTGCCGATTACGACTGATATTGACGGACAAGCTCGACCAACTGGAGTGGGCGTTGTTGATATCGGCGCTGACGAAGCCGCTACGGCAATCTTTTATTCCGTCGGGCAAAACACAAACGATCATAAAACTGGCACACCGACTGTGACAATCGCCAGCGGCGTTGGAACTTTTTCAGTTGCGCAAACAGCAACAAACATGGGTGTTGGAGATAAAGTTACATACAACGGAGCGACCGTTGCATATATTTCAGAAAAAATTTCAACTTCGCAGTGGAAACTTATCACAGCCACAGGAGGAGTCCCTGCGGATAGCACAGGTTCAACAGTTGTTTCAATTGCGCATGCATTTGTTTCGTTTATGCAGGCTATTGGCAATGGGGCCAATGCAATTGCAGACTCAAGTCATTTGAATACGGCCAATTTGGTCACTGGAAATTATCAAGTCAATCTTCCTGGATATTATGATACTGGAGCGATAAATGTTGGATTGACGATGAGTACAAATTTAGTTACTTCATCGTCGAATTACATCAAGATGTATGCACCGAGCAACACATCGACAGAGCTTAATCAAAGTCAGCGTCATCAAGGAAAATGGGATGATTCTAAATTTGCAATTGATGGAAATTTTGGATTTAGTCTAAACATTTCCAATACTATTATTGATGGAATCCAGTTTAATATTGGTCCCAATGGCTTGTATATTTCAAGTGGAGCTAAAAATATAAAAATTTCAAGCAATATTATCAAATCCTCATATGGAGCTAATTATGGAATCAGAGTTGATGGGGCTGGCACAAGTAATAATGACAACGTTTACGTTCTTAATAATATAATTTATGGCTGTGTTAATGGTATTGCAAGGTATTATGACGGCGGCGGAAAAAAAATATACGTATACAATAACATTGTTTATGGTTCCACAGCCAATGGAATTAGAAATATGGATTCGGGTGTGTTGATGGTTGCAAAAAATAATATTGTTCAGAATGTTCCAGATGGCTACGTAGGAAATTTTGATGCTGCTTCAAATTACAACATTTCCGACCTTGCAACTGATGCTCCTGGTGCTAATTCAAAAAATTCTACTACCGTTTCTTTTGTCGATACAACCAATAAAAATTTCCATCTAGCCTCAACTGATACCGCTGCCAAAGGTGCAGGATTGGATTTGCAGCACGACAGTATTTTTGCCTTTGATACAGATATTGATGGTCAAGTGCGTGTTAATCCTTGGGACATCGGCGCTGATCAATTTTCTGACACAGTGTTGCAAACCCAGCAATCATCGCCTAATTTAGACGCTGGACTAGTTGGGCATTGGACATTCGACGGCGACGACACCAGTGGCACTGTAACCAAAGATGTTTCCGGCAATGGCAACAACGGCACCATTTCCGGCGCAACAGTGACTCCGGGAAAATTGGGACAGGGGATGAGTTTTGGAGGTGTCACAAATGTGGTTTCCTCAAATACCACGAACAGTGGAAACTTTACTGTTTCAGCTTGGATAAAAACTGCAGGCTCTGGTGGTGCTTCCCCATATATAGCAACTGCCACAAACAATGCGTGGTATTGGATTGCTGAATATGGTGGAGGTGTTATGAAATTCTATAACGGGACTGCTTGGACAACGGACACATCAAAGCGTGTTTCGGATGGTGCTTGGCACTATGTTTCTTATACTGGAGATGGCACGAATATCAGAGGATATATTGATGGTGTTTTGGATACGACAGATGCGCTGGCAAATCCTGCTGCAATGACAGGACTTCAAATTGGCAGAAGAAGCACTGTTTTTGGTTACGTTGGCATCATTGATGATTTCAGATTATACAACCGTGCCCTTTCCGCCAGCGAAATCGGACAACTATACAATCAAGGGCAAACAACAATGCAGACTTCACAGAATTCAAAAAGCACTAACGGCCTCGTCGGCCTCTGGTCCTTCGACGGCCCCGACATTTTCGGCACCACCGCCTACGACCGCTCCGGTCTCGGCAACAACGGCACCATCTCCGGCGCCACCGTGACACCAGGGAAAGTTGGGCAGGGGTTGATTTTTGATGGGGTGGATGGTTATGTTGAAAAAACAGATAATTCAAGTTTTGATTCATATTTGCAGAATTTGACAATTTCTGGTTGGGTAAAAACTACAGTTACTGGCGAATCTTTAGTTATCGGGCAATACAATACTGATAGTAATGGCAGGGCTTTCGCGCTTGAAGTCAGTGGTGGAAAAATTAGGATGATAGTTTCCAAAAATGGAATATATGATACAGGTACATTTAGCCAGCCAGATTCAGTTTCAAATATCAATAATGGTTCCTGGCATTATTTCTCTGTAACCTATCACTATATCACAGATGGCACGTCACAAATGTCAGTATATATTGATGGAAATCTTGAAACAAGTATTTCTAATGCTGTTGGTCCGATTTTTAATTCAAGTGCTCCATTGCGAATGGGTCGTTCTGCAAACGATGGAATAAAGTTTGCTGGACAACTTGACGAAGTCCGCATCTACAACCGCGCCCTTTCCGCCGCAGAAATTTCTAATTTGTACAACACCGGCAAGGTTGAAATGCGGAGGTAAAACCCGTAGAGACGCATTGCAATGCGTCTCTACCATGCACACAAAACAAATTTGGACCGGCGGGGCGTCTCTACTGGGTGTGACGAAAACATTATAATTGACGGGTTTTCTTATAAATGTTACATTTATAGTAGTTTTAATACCTATAAATGTAAAAATATGAAAAAATCCTTTATTTTAGCGGAAATTTATCGACAGAATAAGCACTGGAATGCACCAGGGGAGTTTTTTGCTGAGCTTAAAGATATCAAATATAAGCGCAAATTATACGCTGAAATTTCGCCATATCTTGATACGAGGCAGGTTTTGTCCATCGTTGGCCTGAGGCGCACTGGCAAGACAATTTTACTTAAACAGCTTATTGAAAAACTATCCGCAACAGTAAAGCTTGAGGCAATTTTATTTTTGACTTTTGATGAAGCGATTATTCCTGGAAATATCACTTTGGCAAATTACCTCAATGAATATTTGGAAAAAATCGCACCCGAAAAAGGTCAGTTGTATGTTTTCTTGGATGAAATACAATACAATCAAAAATGGCAGCACATCATTAAAAGATATTATGACACCGACACACGAATAAAGTTTGTAGTAAGCGGATCTTCTTCATTGTTTTTGCGTAAAAAAACCACTGAGAGTTTGGCTGGCAGAATCTATGAGTTTTCTTTGCCCGTACTTACTTTCGAAGAATATTTGGAATTGAAAAATGTTGACCAAAAAATGTTGGAGGAATATCTAAAAGTTGGAATTTCTTTTGATAAAAAAATAGAAGATGTTAAATTTGCGGAAAAATTTTTCCAGCAACATGGAAGTGTGATGGAAAAAGAATTTGAGAATTATATTAAATACGGACAGTTTCCAGAAATTGTCGGAGAAGAAAATTTGTCGATTGTTAGGAAACATCTGACAGATGCAATTTATAAAAAGACGATCGAATATGACATCCCAAAGATTTTTGGTGTGGAAAAAGTAGATGAGCTTAAATTTTTGTTCCAGGTCCTGGTTAATGAGATAGGCTCAGTTGTTGAAACTGGTAATATTGCACGCGAAATAGGAATTGATGAGAAAACTGTCAAAAAATATCTTAATTATTTCGAAGAAAGTTTTTTGATTCATTTGCTTTATAATTTTACCAAATCTGCAAGAAAATCTCGGCGCCTTGGCAAAAAGGTTTATCTTGGCAGTCCGAATTTTTTTTCAGCATTCAATGCTTGGTCTAATGATGGTCAATTGAATTATAAGATGGGGTTTTTAGTGGAAAATTATTGCTTATTGTTGCTTAAAAAAAGATTTGATTTTGTTTCATTCAAACGGGTGCGAAAAGATGAGGTTGACTTTTTGGCAACTGATAATATCTTGGATTCAAAAAAATATCAACATATTGAGATTAAATATAGAGAAACTGTGCCTTTTAATGATCTAAAATTTGCAAAAAAGTTGTCAGCCAAAAGCGGGAATGACTTGATTGTGGTTACAAAAAATGATTTCGGAATTCTTGGTGATAAGATTTTGATTCCAGTTTGGATGTTGAGATAAGGTAACTTGACGAAACTCATTTGTACAACCGCGGAACGTACAGCAGTGAAACTGCTAACGTTCCAAGCCCTTTCCGCCCAAGGAATTTCCAATTTGTACAATACTGGCAAGGTTGAAATGCGGAGGTAAACCAAACCCGTAGAGACGCATTGCAATGCGTCTCTACCATGCCCGACAAAATTCAGACGCATTGCAATGCGTCTCTACCATGCCCGACAAATTTTGCGTCTCTACAATACACACAAAACAAAAACCATGTACGAAAAATTCAAAAACAAATTCCGCATCCAAACATCACGTTTGCAAAATTATGATTATTCCCAAAACGGAATGTATTTCGTCACGATCTGCACGAAAAATCGCGAAGAATTTTTTGGCGAAATTGTTGATGGAAAAATGATTTTTAATGAAATTGGAAAAATCGTCAAAGAAGAATGGTCGCAAACGCCAATTATCCGTCAGGATATAATTTTAGACGAATGGACGATTATGCCAAATCATTTGCATGGGATTATTGAAATCAAAAATGAATTAACGCGAGATGATATTTTAACGTGTAGAGACGCATTGCAATGCGTCTCTACAGACGTAAATCAATATAAAAACAAATTTGGACCACAGCGTAATAATTTATCATCCATCATTCGTGGTTTCAAAGGTGCCACGACAAAACGTTGCCACATGTGCAATTTGAATTTCACCTGGCAATCCAGATTTTATGACCATGTCATTAGAAATAATAAATCTTTGAACAAAATTCGCGAATATATTCAGACAAATCCTGAAGCGTGGGAAAGGGATAGAAATAATCTGGAAAATTTGTGGATATAGATAACGCCAATGGGGACGCGGATGTAGAGACGCCCCGCCGGGGCGTCGCTACCTTTTGATTTGACAAAAAATGAGCTTTACAATAAAATAATCGTATTGAACAGAAACATTAATTATTGTTCAGTACAAACATTTAACTATATGCTAAAAGATATCTTAATAGGACAGAAAAAAGAGCTGGAAAAACTTTTAGATAAGCCATTTATTGAAAGAGATGCAACCAAAAACGCCAAAAAATTCGTCGCCAACGATTTGGTCAAAGTTGTATTGGGACCACGGCGTGCAGGAAAATCAATTTTTTCCGCGCATCTTTTTCGTGGGCATAATCCTGCCTATGTGAATTTTGATGATGAAAATCTGACCAAAGTTAAAAACTATGACGAGATAACCAGAGAGTTGCATGCAATTTATGGTAGCGGCAAATATTTATTGTTTGATGAAATTCAAAACTTGCCTGATTGGGAATTGTATATCAACAGGCTTCATCGACAAGGATATAATATTATGCTGACTGGTTCAAACGCAAAATTGCTTAGCAAGGAATTGTCCACCAGCCTTACTGGGCGACACATTCCAATTGAGATTTTGCCATTCAACTTCAATGAATTTTTGACAGCAAAAAAATTTGTTTTCAAAAAAGATGAAATAAATGTTCCCGAGATAAAAGGGCAGTTGCTAAAATTATTGCAAGAATATTTAATCAATGGCGGCTTTCCTGAATTAATCGTCAAAGATCTTGAACCAAGAGGGTATTTGGATACACTGTTAAATTCACAAATTTTCACAGACATCATCAAAAGGTATAGGCTCAGATTGTCGCAAAAAATTTACAATCTTGAAATTTTTCTGCTGAATAATTTTGCCAGCGAGTTCAGTTATCGCAAACTTGCAAATCAGTTGGATTTTTCTAGTGTGGCGACGCTTGAGAAATTTTTGGGATATCTTGAGGGTGCATATTTGCTGCATGTCCTTGAAAGATATTCGCATAAGGTCGGAGAAAGAATAAATTTGCCCAAAAAAGCCTATCTCGTGGATAATGGCTACATTACCGCCAAGGCAGTGCAAGCGTCTGCAAATAATGGAAAACTGATGGAAAACTTGGTTTTTTCAGAACTTTTGAAAAGAGGTTACAAATCTAATCAAAATTTATTTTATTATAAAACAAAAAACAACAAGGAAATTGATTTTGTTTTGCGTGGCGAGTTGAAGACTGAAAGCTTAATCCAAGTTGTATATAATGTTGATAAAATGGGCGTCAAGGAAAGGGAATCTGGCGCGCTCGTCACGGCCAGTGATGAATTGAAATGCAATGATTTGATTGTGATTACTTGGGACTATGAAAAAAACGAAATAATTAAGGGTAAAAAAATAAAATTCATTCCACTTTGGAAATGGCTCTTGGATTTGGAATGATTTGTGTAGAGACGCATTGCAATGCGTCTCTACAAACCGTGCTATAATTAAATCAATAAACATTTTCAATAAACCTTATGAAAAAAATTCAAATTGCTAATAAGAAAAAATTCTTCGCCTTTGTGATAGGGATAATTTTGATTATTTCCGCGCTGGTTTTTGGAATTTACAAAACAGTCAAATGGTACAAGCAAACTCCGGCAATCGAAAAAATGAGTATCAAAGAGGCAGCTAAAAATGGTGAAAAGAAAACCGTGCAGCTTTTGATTCAAATTTATGACACAGGTGGAGCTCCCGGAACATTGCAAAGAGGTGATGTGCTTTTTACGGCTGATGAAAACAAAGAATTTTCTACTGCTGAACAAGAAGGCTTTTTAATTATCAAAATGAGACTAACCGAAGAACAGCAGCAACTCTTGGAATTGTCACTCAAAGAAAAAGCCGGAGTTTTTGCCAATGAGCAAGAGCAGCAAAACCCTAAAGAAATCAAACGCCGAAAATTTGCCGTTGATCTTGCCAAAATCGGAATTGCATCCGATGAAACAAGAGGCAGGGTTATTTCGGATAAGGTTTTTGAGGATGATGTGCTGATCCAGAAATAACGCTGATAGGTCGCTGATTTAAAACCGCTGATGAGTCGCTGAACTAGAAACCGCTGATAAAACGCCGATTTTATTTTTGGTATATAATATTGATATGGATAGAGAAAAAATAAAAAAAATAATAGCAGATGGGGAAAACAGCAATGTTGAATTCAAGCTGTCTTTTTCTGATGATGTGATAACAACATTGGTTGCTATGACAAATCGCAAAGGCGGACTGGTAATTGTTGGAGTTAATGATAAAAGAAAGATAAGTGGGGTAAAATTGGATCAGGAAAGTGTTCAAAATTGGACAAATGAAATTAAAAACAAAACACAACCATTTCTAAGTGTTGATATTGAAAAGTTTGTTATAGATAAAAAAACAATCGTCGTTTTTGATGTGGCTGAATTTCCCTTGAAGCCCGTTTCATTCAAGGGGCGCTTTTATGTTCGAAAAAATAATTCAAACCACTTGCTGACTTTGCAAGAAATATCCGAAATGTATCTGCGGACAAAAAATTCCAGCTGGGATTTTTATCCAAACAGGGATAAAAGTTTGGATGATTTGGACACAGAAAAAATTGAAAAGACAAAACTGATGATAGAAAAAAATTTGGCAGTCAGTCTGGGTGACAATTTCAGTTTTTTGCGCAAGTATTCTCTAATAGTTGAAGATGATGGCAGCGAATATCCGACCAATGCCAGCCTGCTTTTATTTTTAAAAGAGCCTTCGCGGCAAACGGATATTCAAATTGGCTTGTTTCAGAACGATATTACAATTAAAAAGGACAAGGTAATTAGGCGAGATTTGATTAGTGAGGTTGACGAAGTGATGGAATTCGTAAAAATATATATTCTAAAAGAATTTATCATTACTGGCAATCCGCAACGTGAAGAAAGATGGCAATATCCAATTGATGCCATTCGAGAAATAGTAATCAACGCAATCATTCATCGCGACTACCAAGAAGGAACGCACTCGCAGTTTCGCGTTTATTTTGACAAATTAGAATTTTGGAATAGCGGATGGCTGCCTTTCGATTTAACCTTGGATGATGTTAAAGCGGGAAGAAGAAAATCAACACCACGCAACAAGTTGGTGGCTGAAATTTTTCGCGATACAGGTTTAATTGAACGATATGGCAGTGGAGTCAAACGTGCCATTGAGCAAATTAAGGATTATGGTCTTCCCGAACCTTTTATTGAAGAGGCTTCTGGTGGTTTTTGCATCACGATTTTCAGTAAAGAATTCGAAGAGGCTAGTATCTTAAAAAGTTCGGAAAAAAGTGTGGAGAAAGCTGCCCAGAAAAGTTCGGAGAAAAGTTCGGAGAAAGGTTCGGAGAAAAGTTCGGAGAAAATTTTGAATTTGATGCGAAAAAGAGCTAAAATAAGCGCTAAGGAGGTTGCGGAAAAATTGGGAATAAGTTCCAGGGCTGTGGAGAAACAGATTGCCAAATTGAGAGAAGAAAAACTAATCAAAAGAATCGGATCGGATAAGGGTGGTTATTGGGAGGTTGTTAAAAAATGAAAAAATGAACCAAAAATCAAAACCTGTCACTCGACACATGTCGTTCGCAAGCAACGTGTCTCACGAGCGACAGGTAAAAACAATAAAATATTTTTCAAACAAAAGAGTCCAAAAGGAGATAGCTAATTTTTAAAATAAACTTATAAAAATAACCTTATGAAAAAAATAAAAGAAAAATTGAAGGAGTATTGGAAAAATAATCCAAAAAAAAGAAAATCAATTATGTTTGTTGCGGTCGTTTTTGGCGGAATGGTTTCTTTCGGGCTATATGCTTTGGCGCAGTCAATGATTGACAGCTTCACAGATTCTTCCAGGATTGCCAACACTTGGAATGTGAATGTTGACACGGGCGCTGGAGAGGTCAAATTGGCTGCCAAAACTTGCGACGATGGCACTTGGTTTTGCTCGCTTAACACAACTTGCGCCAACAGTCTGGGCGATGGTGCGTATATAATTGTCAAAAGAGTCAATGAAGCCACTACTAAACAATGGAAAACAGCCAACACAAATTGTGACAAGCCAAATTGCGGCACTGATGGCGGACAAGATGGCGACAATCTGGTGGCTGACAACACAGTCAACTTTTCCAGCTATCCCGCTCGCGATGTGTGCAAAGCTGCAGGTGGACGACTTCCAACTAAAACGGAATTGCAATGTCTATACACTAATCGTGCGACGTTCGGCAATAATTTCGGTACTTCCTTCTATTGGTCATCCACTGAGTACTCCACCACGAGCGCATGGAACGTCAATTTCAATGATGGTTACACGGACTACTTCAATAAGACGAATGCCTACTCAGTTCGGTGTGTCCGTGGGTGGTAGTCAAAACAGAATTTGGAATTTTGATCCTTTGGAATTAAGCAGTAAAAAATGGGTATGGCAATAATTTTCACATACGAAAAAATTTTCAAAGCGTATTTGTCTTGTCGCGAAAACAAGAGAAAGACGATCAATGCGCTGGATTTTGAACTTGATTTTGAAAATAAATTGAGAGTTTTGCTTCGCGAACTCAAAAACAAAACCTATGTGCCAGGTCGCTCAATTTGTTTTGCAGTTGATAAGCCAAAAATTCGTGAAATTTTTGCCGCCGATTTTCGTGACCGCATCGTGCATCATTTGCTTGTCAATGAAATCGTTCAATATGCTTCACATCGTTTTGTTTTTGACAGCTATGCCTGCTTAAAAGGCAAGGGCACATTAAAGGCTGTCAAAAGGTTGCAATTTTTTGTTAAAAACAAAAAAAATAATCAGCAGAGAAATAGGGAGTGGTATTTGAAAATGGATATTTCAAGTTTTTTTACCAGTATTGATAAAAATATTTTGTTTGATATCTTCAGTAAATTTATTGCAAAATTGCAAAGACAAAATCAATGGAAAACTGAAATGCTTTGGCTTGGAAAATTGCTGATTTTTCATCGTTGTCAGGAAAATTTTGTCACAAAGGGAGATCTTGAATTGCTTGCATCAGTGCCAGTTCACAAATCTATGTTTGGTCAAGCTCTAAACAAGGGTTTGCCAATCGGAAATTACACTTCACAATTTTTTGCCAATTTGTATATGAATGAGCTGGATCAGTTTATAAAAAGGAAATTGAAGATAAAAAAATATCTGCGCTATGTTGATGATTTTGTGGTGATTGATGAAGATGTGGAAAAATTGCGGCAATTGCCAAAAATTGTGAATGAATTTTTGCAAACAAATCTGAAATTAAAATTGAACGAAAAGAAAACCAAAATGCAGCCGACGGAAAGGGGGCTTGATTTTTTGGGATATTTTATCAAACCGACTCATTGTTTGGTAAAAAATGATGTGGTGGGAAGATTGAAAAATAAATTGCATTTTAATTTGATGGATGACAAAAAAACTGTTTCAGTTGTGAATTCATACTTCGGTCATTTCAAACATTGTTCCAGTTTGGTTTTGCGGAAAAAAATTTGTGAAAAATTGCCAAAACAATTTGAATATTTAGATAGTTTTTTGAAAATCAATTTAGTCAGCCAGAGTTTGTGAGTTTTTTTGTCTGCTTTTGCAGCAATGCTTGCAAAGAGAAATATTGCGATAACCACGATTTTCGCCGCCTCAGTTTTTGGGGCAAAAACCGACATTGGTCTTAATTCAGATTGATGTTTATGATAGAAGAGAGTGAAAATATTTTTTTCGGTACTAGCAACTATTGGTCCGAGACTGAGAACTCCCGCACCTTTTAAACAGAAAAATATGCATTATCTATACATCCTAAAAAGTCTAAAAGATCATAAACTTTATATTGGATATACTGTGAGTATTGTTGCACGTTTGAAAAAGCATAATGAGGGAAAGGTTTTATCAACAAAGTGCAGAAGACCATTGGTTGTAGTGTATTGCGAAGTTTATCGAACAGAAACTGAAGCGCGTGATAGAGAGAAAAAATTGAAGCAGTTTGGAAAAGTTTACGCACAACTCATCAGACGCATAAAAAGAAGTATAGATAGTGCTGTTTAAAAGGTGCGGGAGAACTCCACCACGAACGCATGGAACGTCAATTTCAATGATGGTAACACGAACAACAACAATAAGACGAATGCCAACTCAGTTCGGTGTGTCCGTGGGTAATTATCCCAAATATTCATATGAATAATCAAGATTTGTATTACAAAATTTATATGCTGACTAAATTATTGCACAAAACAGTGCACAACATGCCCAGAGAATACAAATTTACCATCGGACAAGAAATCATAATATTGTGTTGGAAGTGTTTGGATCAATATTTTGAAATCAACAACTTGAAAGACGAGGAAAAATTTGAAGCCATTAAAAAGTTGAGCAAAGATTTTGACAAGTTAAAATGTCGCTTGCGGATGAGTCAGGAAATCGAAGCAATGAGCGAAAAGCATTTTGTGCATTTGCAGGAAAACTATCTTTTTTCCATCGGTGACCAAATTGGAGGTTGGTTGAAATGGGCTGAATAATCTTTGAAAAAAAGTGTTAAATAATATAAAATAGTAATATGCAAAAAAGAAAAATAAAGGTTAATAATGCAGAAATTGTCTTGTTTGAACAAAACAAAATGGATTTTATTTCATTGACCGATATTGCCAGATATAAAGACGCTGAAAGAAGTGACTATATTGTTCAAAATTGGATGCGAAACTACGAAAGCGTGGAATTTCTTGGACTTTGGGAAAGAATTAATAACAAGAATTTTAATTCCATCGAATTCGATGGGTTCGTAGACAGATGTGATTAAGAGTTTAAAATAAAAACATTCTGAAATGAATTTAAAATTAAAAACAACCTCTCCTTGTCATTCCCGCGACCAAAGGAAGTGCCCTTGTGGTAAAAATGGGAATCCAGCCCTACTAAACACGAGGATGACAAAATCCTTGATGACTTTTTTGACTCTGGCATTCTTTGCTATTGGTTTTTTTGCATTCACATCAAATGCAAGTGCCGACTATTATACTCAAGGGATTTTGGAATCCAAAAACATGCTATCCGGTGCAACCGTGACCGCAATCAATGGTTTTCAAATTGTGGCTACTATTCCTGCCGGCACAACCGTCAGCGTCAAATTTTCCCAAGACAAAGTTAATTATTACAATTCAGCTGGCGTCAAAGAGGGTTGGGACACGGCTGTTAACGGAACGACTAATGTTAATTTGAGCGGTTTGGCTTGGACTGGCGGAATTTTGTTTTATAAACTTCAATTGACATCGACTGATGTGGCGTTGACGCCGACAGTTAGTGACACGCAAGTTGATTATGACGGCACCGCAGTTCCAGCACTCAGTGGAAATTCATATCCCACGCAAGGCGCCATCGTTTCCACTGACCTTTTGGCTGGGGGAGTGATGACATTCGATAGCACCGTGCATTTCGCCTATAACGTCACGTCTTTGCCGTCCAGTACAAGCATATCGGTGCAATTTTCACAAGACGGCGTGAGTTGGTATTCTTCCAATGGCACACTGTGGGGCGAGGATGTTTTGTCAACCGGCTCGCATTTGGACATGGCCAGTTCGCTCGCTTTGTCCACTTTAAATTGGACAGGCGCGACCAGTTTTTATTATAAAATTAATCTCTACAGTCCGCTTGACGACAACCTCACGTCTGCCATTGGCGACGCAGGATTGATCAAGCCCGACCAAGTTTATTATTCCGTCGGGCAATCCGCTTCTGATCTAAAAACAAGTACCCCAACTGTCACAATTGCAAGTGGGGTTGCAACTTTTTCAGCAGCGCAGACTGGAAATATTGGAGTTGGGGACAGAGTTACATACAACACAACTGACATTGCATATATTGCATCAAAAACTTCCACTTCAGTTTGGAATTTGGTTACAAAAACTGGCGCAGTTCCTGCCGACATCACAACTTCAACAGTGGTTTCAATTAAACATGAGTACACAAGTCTTTCAGCTGCAGTCACCGGTGCGGTTGATGCAAATCATCTCAACACTACAGATTTAGTCACTGGAAATTATCAGCTCAATTTCCCTTGTTATTATGATTCCAGTGCAGACACAACTGCGGTGACTGTTTCTGGATATACAACAGGTGTTTCTAATTTTATTAAAATTTATACGCCAGTTAGCACGACTACTGAAGCGAACAATAGTCAAAGACATTCGGGGAAATGGGATGATGGGAAATACAGAATGGAAACGCCATCAAATAGCTATTCAATGAATGTGTTGATAAATTATTTGAGAATTTATGGATTAGAAATCAAAGTAACGCAGAGCGGGCTAGATTCAAAGGGAGGTATTGATCTAGGAAATATTACTGGTTCATTTGGTGATGTTCAGATTGATTCAAATATTATTAAGGGCAATATAAGCAATGGATCATCATATAATTCAGGTATTCATGCCACAGCTCCTATTGGAGTGCAGGTTAGGATATGGAACAATATAATTTATGATTGGTTTGGTTCAGATAATCCTAGTTTCAGAGAAGAATATGCTTTTTATGTGATTAATAATGTATATGCATATAACAATACTGTGAGTCACAGTTACAATGGATTTGTTGGAAATAGTAATGCTATTGTAAAAAATAATATTGTGCAAGATACTCTTCAATTAAATAAGGCATACCTCAATTCTTTTTCGGAATCTTCGACAAATAATGTTTCTGATCAGGCTAATGCACCTGGCGCCAATCCACAAAATTCAAAAACCGTTGCTTTCGTCGACGCTGCCAACAAAGACTTTCATCTTTCTCCATCAGATACCGCTGCCAAAAATGCTGGAGTGGATTTGAGTGCGGATGTGAATCTGCCAGTCGCAACTGACATTGACGGACAAACGCGACCAACTGGAGCAGGCGTTGTTGATATCGGTGCCGACGAAGCCGCAACCGCAATTTTTTATTCTGTCGGACAAAACACTAATTCTCATGAAACAGGCGCAGGCACGGTGACGGTCGACGCCACCGCAAGGACTGCAACTTTTTCAGTAGCACAAACTGCAACAAATATGGGAGTAGGAGATTTGATAACTTATGCGGGAGGAAGTTGTTATATTTCATCAAAAACTTCAACCACAGTCTGGGGTTGCCAGTCTGCAACCGGTACCGCTCCCACTGCTGCCACTGATGCAGATGTAACTTCAATTGCGCATGCATTCAGTTCTCTTGCTGCTGCTTTTCCTTTTGCAGCCAATGGTGTGCAAAATGCAACTCATCTAAACACTTCTGACCTTGTGACGGGAAATTATCAATTAAATATTCCATGCTATTATGATTCTGGATCTGATGTTAGTGTGCTTTCAGCAATAGGTGGCTTTACCACAGGAATGAATAATTATATACGAATTTATACTCCGACAAACACAACATCAGAAGTTAATCTTTCTCAAAGACACTCTGGCAAATGGGATGATGCAAAATTTGCGCGCACTGGTACTATTGGTATTTTAAATAATTATATACGCTTGGAAGGTTTGCAAATTAATGTGGTTGATGGTAATGGAATATCTTCAAATGGACCATACAGTGGAAGAGGTCAAATTATTTCTGATAATATCATTCGCGGTTCTGGGCAAACCTCAGCGAAATATGGAGTTAGATGGCTTGGTACAGCCGCAGATGTTTCTTTAAGAAATAATATAATTTATGGATTTGACTATACTGGTTCGTATGGAATTTATTTGGATCAAGGCACTGGTAATATCGTACCGTCAGTTTTCAATAATACAGTTTATGGAAATGCTAATGGTATTCGCCAAACAACTGCCGCATTTTTTTCTAATAATCTTTCGTATAATAATGGAATTGATTATGTTGGTACTTCAAAAGCTGGTTCAACCAACAATCTTTCCAAGGATGCAACTGCCACAGGGACAAATGCAAAAATAAATCAAACAGTTCAATTTGCTGACTCTGCTAATAAAGATTTTCACCTTACCTCAACCGACACTGCTGCTAAAAACGCAGGTGCATCTCTCTATGCTGATCCTAATTTTGCTTTCACGTCAGACATTGATGGGCATCTGCGTTCGTCCGCGTCTAGTCCGCAAGGGTCCGAAATATGGGACATCGGCGCCGACGAAGCCGCAACTGCTGTTTATTATTCTGTCGGGCAAAACACCACTTCTCATGAAACAGGTTCAGGCACTGTCACAGTGGATGCCACTGCAAGCACCGCAACCTTTTCAGTCGCTCAAACCGCAACCAATATGGGCGTCGGAGATTTGGTAACTTATACTGGCGGAGCTTGCTATATCACAAACAAAACTTCAACTTCAGTCTGGGGTTGTCAAACCGCAACCGGCGCCGCTCCAACCGCAGCAACAAATGCCGATGTGACTTCAATCGCACACGCATTTTCATCTCTGAGTGCTGCAGTCACTGGCGCATCTGGAGCATCATATTTGAATACAACTGATTTAGTTACAGGAAATTATCAGTTAAATTTTCCTTGTTATTATGACACGGGTGCAGATACTGGTGGGGCTCTTATGATAACTGGTTACATCACAGCAGATAGTAATTATATTCGGATTTATACACCTACCAATATTTCAAGCGAGGTAAATCAAAGTCAGAGACATGGCGGAACTAGCAATACTGGGTTTAGAATGTCTCGTACTCTTCCTGACAATAGTTGGCCTGCGATAAATGTGCAAAATTCATATGTTTGGATTGATGGACTTTCTGTTAGTGCAAATGTTGGTGGAGGAATAGTTATTAATTCCAGTGGAAGTTCTGGAAATATTAGAATTAGTAATAACGTTGTTTTTAATAGTGGCGGTATTGGATATTGGAGTGGGAATGAAAATGTTTTGATTTGGAATAATGTTTTATATGGCGACGGACAAGTTACCGGAAATAGTTCTAATAATTCCAAATTTGTTGTCTATAATAATACAGTTCATAGAAATAGCAGTACGCCAATAAATCGAACTGGTATGCGATATGTTTTGGCAAAAAATAATATAGTGATGAATTGGGGTGGGGTTGATGGACATAGAAATTATTTGGATCTCGCTGCTGGTTCTTCAAATAATTTATCAAGTGATATAAGTGGAGATATTATAAATCAAGTTGATACTAATAATTTTGTTTCGGTGGTTAGTGGTAGTGAAAATTTTCATCTCAAGTCAACTTCTGCTGCAAAAAACCAGGGCACATCGCTTGAGAGTGACAGTGTGCTGGCCTTCAACACTGACATCGACGGACAAACGCGCCCATCTTCTTCAAGCACAATCTGGGATATCGGCGCCGACGAAGCCGCAACCGCAATCTATTATTCTGTTGGACAATCAACCGCTGACCTAAAAACAGGAACTCTTCCAACTGTGACGATTGCAAGTGGAGTTGCAACTTTTTCAGCTGCGCAGACTGGGAACATTGGAGTTGGGGATCGGGTTACATACAATTCAACTGACATTGCATATATCGCATCAAAAACTTCAACTTCTGTATGGAATCTTGTTACAAAAACAGGTGCAGTTCCTGCTGACATTACAACTTCAGCAGTTGTTTCTATTAAACATGAGTACACTAGTTTGTCTGCTGCAGTCACTGGAGCAATTGATGCCAATCATTTGAACACCACGGATTTGGTCACTGGAAACTATCAGCTAAATTTTCCTTGTTATTATGATTCCGGTGCAGACACAACTGCTGTAACTGTTGATGGATACACAACTGGCGCAAGTAATTATATTAAAATTTATACCCCAGTTAGCACGACAGCCGAGGCGAACAACTCACAACGGCATCAGGGGAAATGGGATGATGGGAAATATCGATTTGAAATAACAAATTATAATTATCCATTATATATAGCAGTTAAAAATGTTGAAATTAATGGTTTACAGATGACTATGATAAGCAACTCCAGCAATACTAGGGGTGGTGTTATTCATATAAATCAAAATTTGAATACGAGTTACAGGGTTGCCAATAATATCATCAGGGGTGTTTTTTCCGGAACAGCTTCAAGTGGTTATGGGATAGCTCTTGATTATACTCCAACAACACAAATATTTAATAATCTTATCTATGATTTTTCTTACAATGGAAGTTTGAATATGGCAGCAATTTCTGCTGGCTCTAATTCTGTAGTATATAATAATACTGTCATTAATTCACGTGTTGGTTTCTATGGCTTTGGTGGTTTAGGGCAGTTGGTGAAGAATAATATCGCAAGTGGTAATACGACTGATTATTCAGGCATCTTGAATGCTTCTTCTGCGAATAACATTTCCTCCGACGCAACCTCCCCAAACGCTGGCGCGACTGATTGTGGTGGACATTCTTGTCGCAATCAAACAGTTCAGTTTGCCGACGCTGCTAATAAAGACTTCCATCTTTCTCCCTCTGACACTGCTGCAAAAAATGCGGGAGCAGATTTGAGTGCGGATGTGAATCTGCCAATCACAACTGATATTGACGGACAAACTCGACCAACTGGAGCGGGCGTTGTTGATATCGGTGCCGACGAAGCTGCTACTGCAATTTTTTATTCCGTCGGGCAAAATACTACCGATCATAAAACCGGCACACCAACAGTGACGATTTCATCTGGAATTGCAACTTTTTCAGTGGCTCAAACCGCAACAAACATGGGTGTTGGAGATAAAGTTACATACAACGGAGCGACCGTTGCATATATTTCAGAAAAAATTTCAACTTCGCAATGGAAACTGGCAACCAATCTCGGCGCAACACCTGCTGATGTGACAGGAGCGACAGTTAACTCAATTGCACACGAATTTGCATCACTCAGGGATTCACTTGCAGATTCAACTGATGTGTTGCATTTGAATACATCCAATTTGGTCACCGGAAATTATCAACTCAATATTCCTTGTTACTATGATTCTGGTCCAGATACTGTTTCTATAAACACCCCAAGCATTTCAACAAGTGCTTCAAACTATATAAAAATATATACTCCTGTTGATATAAATAGGGAAGTAAATCTTTCTCAAAGACATTCTGGAAAATGGAATGATACGAAATACAGCCTTCAAACAAGTAGTACATTTATTAATGGTATTAATTACAGCAAAATAGTTGGTCTACAAGTGTATAACACAGCAGCGGCTTCAGCTTTTAGATTGTATATGTCAGAAGAAGTAGGAATGTATTTTTCTGACAACGTTGTCAAAGGAAGTACATCTGATTGGACATATTTGATTCATGATGTTTCGGCCTCTGGAAAGGGAAATGTATATATTCTTAATAATATTGTGTATGACCAACTAGGAACTGGTTCAAGTGTATTTTATCTCTTATCAACTGGTTTTAAATATCACATCTATAATAATACAATTTATAATTCTAACTATGCTATAAATATAGGCTCGGGTGTGGTGGCTGTTGCAAAAAACAATATTGTTCAAAATTCCACAGATGGATTTAATGGAACATTTGACGCTGCATCTGATTATAATATTTCAAATCTTGCTGCTGACGCTCCTGGATCAAATTCAAAAAATTCAACAACAGTTTCCTTCATTGATGCAACTAATAAAAATTTCCACCTCGCCTCAACCGACACTTCCGCCAAAGGTGCAGGTTTGGATTTGCAACATGACTCATATTTTGCATTCGACACTGATATTGACGGACAAGTGCGTGTGAATCCGTGGGACATCGGCGCCGATCAATTTTCTGACACAGTGCTGCAAACCCAACAATCATCGCCAAATCTTGATGCTGGCTTGGTCGGGCATTGGACATTTGACGGACAAGATATTTCCGGCACAACTGCCAAAGACACTTCTGGAAACAATAACAATGGCACAATTTCTGGCGCAACCAAGGCGATTGGGAAATTGGGACAGGGTGTGAATTATTCTGCCGCGACAAATGTGGTAACAGTTTCAGACAAGGACTCACTGGATGGTATGGCACAGTTAACATTGAGCGCATGGATAAATCCAAAAAGCGAGGGCGGTGGTTATCCTAGGATAATTGAAAAGGGCAATGGTTATCCATACATCTTTCTTTTTGTAGGTAATAATTTGTCATGCAACATTGGAGCAGAAGGAATAACAACTACTACTAGCCCACTTGCTGGAAAATATAATAGTTGGCATCATGTGGATTGTGTGTATGATGGCGCAAATATTTCAATATATTTTGATGGTGTTTCTATTGCTAGTACGCCCAAAACGGGATCAGTATTAGCTGGTGCTACAGCGTTGACAATTGGAAATAATGTTGCAGGAGACAGAACTTTTGACGGAAAAATAGACGATGTCCGCGTCTACAACCGCGCACTTTCAGCCAATGAAATCGAGCAACTCTATCATCAAGGCATTGATACTGTCGCTGCACCCGAAGCATCCGCCGGAAATGAAAACGGCCTGGTCGGATATTGGTCCTTCGACGGCAAAACGATCAATGGCACAACTGTCACTGACCTCTCCGGCCTCGGCAACAACGGCACCATCTCCGGCGCAACACTTGCACTCGGGAAGATTGGGCAGGGGATGGGGTTTGACGGGACGAGTAGTTATATAAATATTGGCGACATGCCATTTGGAGGCACGAGTCCACTTAGCATATGCTCTTGGGGTAAATTGAATGATATTTTAGCCACTGATACATTGGTGACTCAAGATGGAGCAGTTTACTTGCGTGTAAATGGTAGTTATGCGGAGTTTATTATGTTAGGTTTTTCCAACAATGATAGGGCCTCCGTGGATCCTGGACCAGGGCAAGGAATTAGTGACAATGCTTGGCATTATTTTTGTGGTACATATTCTACAGGCGGAGCAATTAAAATTTATGTTGATGCTATTGAGAAAAAAAGCGTAGTACCAACTGGAAGCTATACTGATTCAGCTAGTCCTTTTATTATAGGTTCAAGGGGTGGTGGATCAGAATTTATGAATGGTGTTATTGATGAAACCAGAATTTACAACAGAGCCTTGAATGCGCAAGAAATCACGCAATTTTATAAGCTTGGTCAAGTAAACATTAGGAAATAAAGGTATTAAAAAAATATTAATAATAATCAATATAATTATATCCTGCCTGTTTTTGGTGCAGAATGTAATCGCTGCTGATCCAGCAACTGAGCCTCTTTTGCAACAATCAGATTTGCAATATCTTGGAGCTTTCAAGGTGCCTGATGGAAAATTGGGAACAGTTTCACAAATCAATCCGTCATTTGGCAGTGATGCTGGCAGAGCAATGTCATATAATCCGATTAATAATTCTCTCTTCATGGAAGGGAATAAATTCGAAGTATTGCTTGCCGAGTTGTGTGTACCGACAAATATTGTTAATAGTACAAACATGAGCGCGCTTGATACTGCGTCTGTCTTGCAGAACCCCTTAGATGTAACAGGGGGACTGGGATGCTTTATTGGTCCACTTCAAAATAATCCCGCCTATGCATTATTTGGAACAAGTGTTAGTAAATGCTCATCGAATCATCTTGAAGATCAACAGATGACAATTTATTTATCTGCCAAATCTGGAAACAGCATTTCAGTCACTAGGGCTAGTGGAGTTTGGGATACTGGTTTAGTATTGCCTGGATACACGCTTATTGAGCCTAATGGTGGACAGGCTACTATAGTCGCTGTAAATTCCACGACATTAACAATAAATATTACAAATGCGTTCGTGAATGATATATTGGTAAACAATATGCCAATAGCTCAATATCCGGGCTGGGTTATTTATAATTATGGTGGAACAAACTTGAGTGATGGTGGAGTGTTGATTGGAGGAACTCTGGTTGATAACGTGCACAATAAATTGATTGGGACAACTTACACCGCATATGACGGGCAAAGTGACACAACTTATTCTCATTTTACGGCTAATTTGAATTGGAATTCATCTGTTGGTACTCAGGGTATGTATAGGTTAGGCACAACCATAATTGACAATGGCGCATTAAGCGCTGGATTTGTCGATGGATATATGGGATGGATTCCTACTGAGTGGCAAAGTAGTTTTGGAAAAACCGCCTTGACGGGAAATGCTGCGATGGCGATTATTACGCGCACATCTTATGGTCCATCAGCTTTTGCGTTTAATCCATCAGATTTGGGTAATGGAACATTGGGAAGTTTTGATAATCCGGTGTCAATCAGTCCACTCGTATATTATCCAGGATCGCACCAAACACTGGGTGTCTATGGTGCTCCTGGGACTAATCCTGCTTATAATATGAGCACAGAAATTAAGGGTATTGTTTTTCCTCAAGGCAGTCGAGGTGTACTTTTTTTTGGCAGAACAGGATTGGGCGAATCTTGCTATGGCAGCGGAACCATTAATCAAGCTGAAGCCATAGGCAATTCAGGTATAGCTGATTGGATAATTGCCCATAATTCTCAGTTGGCTTATGATAACTGTAATATTCCAGTCAATGATGCAACTTGGAAAATAGCCTCTTGTATTGTGGCTGGTGGTGGCATTCCCTATACTTGCGGATCTGCAATCATGGACGCTGCTGGGAATGATTCGTGTTGCTATGATCCTGCCATAAGTGATAAGGGAACACATACTTATCCGTATGCATATTATGTTTGGGCATATGATGCCAATGACTTATTGCATGTAAAAAATGCTGACATTATTGGCACTGACAGATCTTCAAATATTGATACTTCTTGCGCAACCGGCGCAGTGTATTATCCATGGTGCATAAAACCTTATGCACAGTGGGATTTGACTACTTTGCTGGCTCCTTACGCAGCTGCTGGCAATGATGGAATTGCTGGTCATGGTGATAATAAAATAAATGGCGCTGCCTATGATTCTGCCACGCAAAGGATATTTATATCACAAGCCAATGCTAGTTATGGTTTGCCATTGATTCATGTCTTTCATGTTAATCTGCCCAGCACTTCAGATTCTACCCCTCCCGCTGCACCAAGCGGGTTGAGCGTGATGTGAGCAAAAAGAGGCAGGAAATCGGAGAAGAACTCCGAAGAATTGGACAACTTTTCATTACAATGATATTATATCACTGTAATTAATAAAATACCCCAGTGAAATGTTGCTATGCAATTTCACGGGGCAAGAATAAAATGAAACAAGACAAAAAATACTTAAGCACCGGAGAAATCATCATCTATAAATCTGCTTCCGGACCGAAGTTGGAAGTGCATTTGAAAAAAGAGACTGTTTGGCTAAGTCTTGATCAGATCGCGAATCTTTTTGGGAGAGACAAATCTGTAATTTCTCGCCATATTAAAAATGTCTTTGGCGAAAAAGAATTAGACAAAAAAGCAGTTGTTGCAAATTTTGCAACAACTGCCGCTGACGGAAAAATTTATAAAGTCGAGTATTATAATTTGGATGTCATAATCTCCGTGGGTTATCGAGTGAAATCTCAACAAGGTGTCGGATTCCGCATTTGGGCAACAAAAACATTGAAGCAGCATTTGATTCAGGGTTACACGATCAATGAAAAACGGCTTTTCGAAGAAAAAGAAAAGCTTAATAAGCTTCAAGAGACCATTGTTTTTCTGCAGCAAAAATCCAGGACAAAATTATTAAAAGGGCAAGAGAGAGAAATTATTGATCTGTTGGCGGATTATGCTAAGACGCTCACGATTTTGGAGCAATATGACAAAAGCAGCTTGAAAGAGTTGAGAGATGGAAAGGCGACTTTTGTTTTGACATATGAAAAATGTCAAAAAATAGTTTCCGAACTTAGAAGGGAATTGATGGCAAAAAATGAAGCGGGGGATTTTTTTGGCAATGAGCGAGGCGGAGCATTTGAGGGTATTATAAAAAATTTGTATCAAACATTTGGCGGCAAGCAGTTGTATGCAAATTTGGAATCAAAAGCGGCGCATCTTTTGTATTTGATAATCAAGGATCATCCATTTTCTGACGGCAACAAAAGAGCCGCAGCATTTTTGTTTGTATATTTTTTGGATGCAAATAAGTATCTTTTTCGAAAAAATGGCGAGCGGAAAATCAATGACAATGCCTTGGCAGCTTTGGCGCTTTTGATCGCACAAAGTGCTCCAAAAGAGAAAGATCAAATGATTGCGCTTATAACTCAATTGTTGAAGTAGATCTGCATAGTTGTAAAAATAGACGAAGTCCGCATCTACAACCGCGCCCTTTCCGCCCAAGAAATCGGGTCGTTGTACAAAACAGGGACAGCACAGATTCGGAAATAAACCAAACCCGCTGTAGAGACGCATTGCAATGCGTCTCTACCTGTGCCTGACAAAACATTCAAATTTTTGCGTCTCTGCAATGCCTGCACTAACTAATCTCGTCGTGATGTGAAAAAAAGTTGACAGAAAAATACGTAAGCTGTATTATGGAGTTACTAATTCCATAATGAGACTCAATATGAAATTGATAATTCCAAGATTTTTTACGCCCCCAAAGCAAAGTTTTTTTCTCTTTGGTCCGCGCGGAACAGGGAAATCAACTTGGCTCAAAGCGCATTTTGAAAATGCTCTTTGGTTGGACTTGCTTGATCCTGAGACTTTTCGTCTTTATAGCGCCCGGCCTGAGCGCTTGGAAGAACTGGTTTTAGGAAATCCTGAAAAAAAGGACGTGGTCATAGACGAAGTGCAAAAAATTCCCGAACTGCTTGATGTCGTGCATGCCCTGATTGAAAAAAAACTTGGCCTTAGGTTTATCCTGACTGGTTCAAGTTCGCGTAAGTTGAAAAGGACAGGAGTCGATCTTTTGGCTGGCCGGGCAGTGAAGCGCGATTTGCATCCATTTATGGCGGCAGAATTGAAAGACAAATTCAAGCTTGCCGAGGCTTTGGAAAATGGACTGCTTCCCTTGGTTTTTAAATCGAATGACAAAGATAGTGTATTGAAAGCATATGCTTCGCTGTATGTCACTGAAGAAGTGCAAGCGGAAGGACTTGTGCGCAACATCGGGAATTTCTCGCGTTTTTTGGAGGCAATCAGTTTTTCGCACGCTTCAGTTTTGAACATCAGTAATGTTGCCCGTGATTGCCAAGTGGAAAGAAAAGTTGTTGAAAATTATGTAAGCATCTTGGAAGATCTTTTGCTTTCATGTCGTTTGCCTGTTTTTTCCAAGCGTGCAAAGAGGGAACTTATCTCGCACAATAAATTTTATTTTTTTGATGCTGGCGTCTTTCGCTCTCTTCGCCCTTCTGGTCCGCTGGACAAGTCTGAGGAAATATCTGGAGCGGCCTTGGAAGGCTTGGTTTTGCAACATTTAACTGCGTGGAATTCATACACTGGAGAAAAAAATAAAATCTATTTTTGGCGCACGCGCTCCGGAAGTGAAGTTGATTTTGTGGTTTACGGTCCAAATGTTTTTTGGGCTATCGAAGTGAAAAATGCTGCCAAAATAAGTGAAAGCGATTTGCGATCCTTGCGGACATTCAAAGAAGATTATCCTGAATGTAAAACGTATGTTTTGTATCGTGGAAAAGAAAAACTGCTGAGGCGTGGCGTGCAAATTGTTCCATGTGAAGACTTTTTGCTTGGGCTTAATCTTAAGCATTGATAATATCGACGAAGTTCGCATCTACAACCGCGGAACGTTAGCAGTTTCACTGCTGTACGTTCCAAGCCCTTTCCGCCCGGGAAATTTCCAATCTCTACAACACCGGCAAGATTGAAGTGCGGAAATAGCTACACGAAACATCCCCAGGCATCCCCGGAGTCCGACTCCGAATCGGAGTCGGACTCCGTCAGTCACAGCTTCAGCGGAACCAATCGGGTTGAGTGTGATGTAAATGAGTTCATAAAGTTGGAAAGTTCATAAAGTTTGTAAAGTAAAATGCGAACTACAGATTTGCACTCCATAAGAAAGTTTTGCTTTTAACGGGGCAGGCATGATTAAAATGATTTCCTGGATAAAAATTCCAAAAGGAGCTAAGCTTGACGGCATATCGCTAATATGCTACAATATCATTAGTAAGTAATCAAATATGATAACCTTTAGATGACATATGTATTTAAAACAACTAATCGCCAGTAATAAGACCATTTTTTCCCTTGAGGATTTGGGAAAAATCTGGTGCATTGAAAATAAAGATTATCTCAAACTTGTGGCAAGCAGGCTCTTTGCACGCGGGGAAATTTTTAGGATAAGCAGGGGATTGTATTCTATCAGCGAAAAAATCAATAAATATGAACTTGCTAATAAATTGAAAACCCCGTCATATGTCAGTTTGGAAACGGTGCTGCAAAAAGATGGGGTAATTTTCCAGGATTACAATAACACTGTGTTTTCGGTTTCTAACAATTCTTTTTCAAGAAAAATCGGCAGCGACACTTTTTGCTATTTGAAATTGGACGACAAGCTGCTTATGAATCCGCTGGGCATCGCGGACTTGGGGCAAGCAAGAATCGCGACGGTTGAGCGCGCTCTGTGCGACCGTGTCTATTTTTCAGCTGACTATTATTTTGATAATTTACGAGGTATAAATCTTGAAAAACTTTCAGTGATATCGAAAATATATAATTTGCGGGTGCAAAAAGAAATTGCCGCCTTAATTAGTGAAGTTAAAAACAAATAATTATGTTGAATGTTCAAAGACACAGGCAAATCCTTTTCAATTTGCTGACCGATATTTACAAATCTCCAGCTGGCGCATATCTTGGTTTTAAGGGCGGAACGATGTTTTATTTCTTTCATCAACTCGACCGTTTTTCTGTCGATCTGGATTTTGATTTGCTTGATGAGAGCAAGAATGAATTCGTTTCTGAGGTTGTCAGGCAAATTCTTTTGGATTATGGCACGATCAAGGACGAAATGGACAAATATAATAATATTTTCTTTCTGCTTAGCTATGGCGAGGGTGAACATGGAGTCAAGATTGAAATTTCAAAAAAGATTTGGCCTCAAAATTCATATGAAATCAAGAATTTTTATGGCACCGATGTTAAGGTTTTGAAATTGGAAGATGCCTTCGCTCACAAATTTGTTGCCTCGACGGAAAGAAAGCGGACAGCAAATCGAGATTTTTATGATATTTTTTTCTTTCTCAAAAAAAACGTGACATTTAACGATAAGATAATTTTTGAGAGAACTGGCAAAAACGAAAAAGAATTTTTGATTTTTTTGAAAAACTTCCTTGAGAAAAAGGAATTGAAAAATGGCATTTTGGAGGGCTTGGGAGAATTGTTGGATGAAAAAAGAAAACAATGGGTCAAGAATGAATTGAAAAATGAATTGCTGGGACTGTTGGATTTTTTGATCGCTCAAAAGTGAATTTAGTTTTGATTGAGCACTTCCAGACGCCACAGCCCCTACTGCACCAAGCGGGCTGAGTGTGATGTAGAGCGTCAGAACCACTGATTATCACCCCGTAAAAAAGCTTCGCTTTAACGGGGCAGGCATGATTAAAATGATTTCACGTGATTGGAAACCGCTGAGGTTGCGCTGATGAGGACACTTGACAATATACATATCATGTTATAAACTGGCACTATAATATGACATAACTTGTAACAAACTAGCACTATGTTTAATCGAGATATTTTGGAATATTTGGCTGAGTGGAAGCTTAAAAGTGGCAGAAAACCCCTTGTTTTGCGTGGTGCAAGGCAAGTTGGCAAAACTTATGCTGTCACGGCTTTTGCTGGGCAACATTTTGAAAATTTCGTGGATATAAATTTGGAAAAAGCCGAGCACTATGAAATGTTTAGCGAGGTTAAATCCGTGGAAGAATTTGAAAAAATAGTAGACATTGTCTTGGGGCAAAAAATTGTGCCGGGTAGGACACTGGTTTTTATTGATGAAATTCAAAATACTCCGAATCTGGTTTCGTTGCTAAGATTTTTTTATGAAGAAAAACCTGATCTACATGTAATTGCAGCCGGCTCACTGTTGGAAGTTAAAATAAAAAAAGAAGGATTGTCCATGCCAGTTGGCAGAGTCGAATATGTCTATGTTTATCCGCTGACTTTTTTTGAATTTTTGGGAGCTGTTGGCGAAGAGAAACTTTTGGATTTCTTGAAGAAGGTTACTCTGAAAGAAAAAATTCCCGAGGCGCTGCACAAGCGCGCGCTAAAATTGTTTTATGAGTACGCGATGGTTGGAGGCATGCCGGAAATTGTCTCGATGTACGCTGAAAAAAAATCCCAGCAAGATTTGAATACTACGTATGCTTCGCTGCTGACAGCCTATAGTGAAGACGTTTATAAATATTCAAAATCAGCTCAAGTGAAATATTTGCGACATGTTTTGGAGCAATCGCCATATTCGGCTGGCGAGCGGATTACCTATGAAAAATTTGGAGACGGAAATTTTAGAAGCAGGGAAATGAGTGAGGCTTTTGATGTGCTGGAAAAAACCATGATTGTACAGCAAATTAATGCCACAAAATCACTCAATCTGCCATTGGTTGGACAAAAAAAACGAGCCAAAAAACTCCTGTTTTTGGATAGTGGTTTTATCAATTTCAAGAATAATATTCAATCCGAATATCTGAAAATAAATGATTTGAACGACTTATATCGAGGAAAAATTGCAGAACAGATCGTGGGGCAAAATATTATCGCTAGTGGGTTGCACAGCGAGCTGGATCTTTTCTATTGGGCGAAAGAAAAAACAAATGGCAGTGCGGAAGTCGATTTTTGTTTGGCTCATCAGGGGAAAATACTAGGCATTGAAGTAAAATCGGGAAGTTCAGCGCGACTCAAGTCACTTCTAAGTTTTGCTGATAGTGTGGAGAATAGCAAGCTTATCAGAATTTATGGTGGACAATTGCAAGAAGACTCAGTTTTGGTTGCCGGCAAAAAACGCAAACTCATTTCATTGCCGTTTTATCTGGTGAATCGGAGTTTCGATTTTATTGATTAGCTTCTTCCGACCGCGCAGCTCTCGCAGCACCAACCAATCTCGCTGTGATGTGAATTTTAATGAAGTCCGCATCGGAAGCCGCGCCCTTTCCGCCAGTGAAATCGTTCAACTTTATCATCTTGGACAGATTGAAGTTAGGAAAACGGGCACGACAACGATTAGAAAATAAATAAATTAAAAATTTTTTGTAATTAATCAAATAAGAATGAAAAAACAAATCATAGTAGTATCATTGTTTTTGGTTCTCAATTTTGTTTTTTGCAAAAATGTTTTTGCTGCTCCAGATATTGACTCTGTAAATGGCACTTTTGTTAATTCAGCAATAGTCATAGTTACTGGAATTGATTTTGGAGTAAAATATCCAGTTGCTCCAATGCTCTGGTCTGATTTTGAAAATGGTGTTGCTGGCGCAGCCCTACCGACCGTTTCACCTTGGGTGGCGTACAAGGGCAACGGGGGTCTTTTTAATAGTAAGCAGCATTATTCTGGCAATTTGGCAGCCTATCAGACATATAATTATACATCTCCAGATGGAGAAAGCACGAGTAACTATTTTTTTCCAGTCGAAATAGACGAAACATATGTTTCTTATGTTACAAAATATCATAAGGCTGGAAATACAATTTACGGCCAATGGAAAAACACGAGAATAGTTGGAACTGGTCAGGCATATAATGGTCCAGGCATGGGAGGCTTTAGTGATAATGCGCCTTTATATGATCCTGGGCCATCGCCTATTGGAACCATGTCCTCGCCAGATGTGAGAGGTTTTACATATTATCAGCCAATCGATAACCCTCTTGGAATAAGAGATGAAAATTGGCATCGTATTGATATGTATAAAAAATTATCCACTCCAGGGATTACTGATGGTCAAATATGGGAAAATATTGACA
>Ga0209319_1000761_pt1 | contig 34915 bp, 26 predicted proteins | sample RifGroE2_FD_184000 | JGI IMG/M metagenome (GOLD analysis project Ga0209319, IMG submission 184000) | Groundwater microbial communities from Rifle, Colorado - Groundwater E2 (SPAdes) (version 2) | ecosystem: Environmental > Aquatic > Deep subsurface > Groundwater | place: Rifle, Colorado, United...
GTACGCCAAAAAGAAAATCGACAAGTTAAAGGATTTGAACGACGTTCTATAAAAGAACGATTAAAAATGATTTTATACATTACCTAAATTTTACGTGAAAAATCATTTTTTCACGCAGGATCTAAGTTAGAAAATAACTCTTCGTATTTTATCGCCGCTGATTTTGATGGAGACAACGCTTTTGTTGAAGGACAAAAATTGATTCAGATTTGCAAAGAATTAAACTTGTCTGCCTATTTAGAAAAATCTCGTTCCGGCAACGGCGCTCATGTTTGGTTATTTTTTGAAGAAGCCTATCCAGCCGTTCGCAGTCGAATTATTTTACTCGAATGTGTTCGCCGAGCATTAAATCTTTCAGCTTTTGATAAAGAGGTTTCTTTTGATCGTTTGTTTCCCAACCAAGACACACAAAGCGGCAAAGGTTTCGGGAACCTTATTGCTTTGCCGTTACAAGGCCTGTCCGCAGTACAAGAAAAAACTGTCTTTTTGGATACCAACACTCTAACTCCATACAAAGATCAATGGAATTTTCTCGGACAAATCCAAAAAATTTCAACCAAAACTTTAGACACAGTTTTCACTAAAATTACTAACGATGGAAATATAATCGAGGCACCTTCCAATAAAGATAATAAACTGATCCTAAAACTCAAAAACGGCATTCTGGTTTCAAAAACCCTACTCGATAAAGCAACGATAAATTTTATCCGTGAAGAATTGAATTTCCCCAATCTTGATTATTGGCTGAAAAAACGATTGGGTAAAAGCGTATATCAAACAGAAAAGTTTTTTAAGTTAATCGAAGAAGATGGAGAAAACGTAATATTGCCACGTGGTTTTTTAATAAAACTAACCGACCACCTGCGTTCTCGTGGTATTCCTTTCAATCTTCAAGACGAACGAACGCTGTTGCCGGAAGTAAATTTCTCATCGGTTATTGAACTTCGACCAGAACAAGAAAAAGTTGTTGGTTTGGCCATGGAAACTGAACAAGGCGTTATTGTGGCTCCGCCAGGAAGTGGGAAAACCATTATGGGATTAGAACTGATTGCCAGACGATCACAACCAACTTTGATTCTCACCCACCGTCGGCAAATTGCGAATCAGTGGATTGAACGTATTCAAACTTTTCTTAACATTCCCAAAGCACATATTGGTAGGATTGATGGTGTCAAAAAGACCGTCGGTGAAAAAATAACCGTGGCCATGTTGCAAAGTCTGTCGCGACAAGAAGATTTGAAAGATTGGAAAGATAAATTCGGTACGGTCATTGTTGATGAATGCCACCATATTCCAGCCAAAACTTTTCGCGAGATTGTTGCCAATATCAATGCTAAATATTGGTATGGCTTAACCGCCACACCAAAACGGAAACATAATGACGAAAAACTTATTTATCTTTTTATCGGAGATGTAATCATTGAATTGTCAGATAAACCAGAAAAACAAAACGAAACAGAAGGATTTGAAGATACTAAAATCGACCGTCGAGTTATTGTTCGAGAAACCGAAATCGAAGTTCCTTTTTCCTTTACGGCCGACAATTACCAAATTCTTGCGAGGATTGTTTCTTTTGATCAATCACGAAACAAACTCATTCTTGATGATATTAAAAAACTGGCGACAGAAAACCAAAAGATTTTGGTTTTGAGCGAAAGAAAAGAACATCTCGAAGTATTGAACATGTGTCTCAAGGGTGTTTGTGAAACAATTGTCATAACCGGTGATGATTCAACGTCTGCCAGAAAGACAAAATTTGCTCAAATTGAATCTGGACACTATCAAGTTATTTTGGCGACCGGCCAATTGTTCGGGGAAGGAATTGATATTCCTGATATTCAGACAATAGTTTTAGCTTTCCCATTGGCTTTCGAAGGCAAGCTTTCACAATACATCGGTCGAATTCGTGGTCAACAAAAAATGGTTTACGATTACCACGATGCCAAAACCAAATTTCTAGATCAGCAGTTTAAAAAACGGAAGAAGTTTTATAAAGAGAATGGATTTAAAATCAATTAAACAAAATCGTAACTAAATTACAATATGAAAAGTAAAAAACGCTGGGTTCTTTTGCCAGAGAAAAGTCCTAAAATAATACCGTCTGAATTAGAGAAAAAAATCGTTCAAGATTTTTTTCAACCGTTCGTTGAGAGTTTAAAAAAACAGTACGTTTTAAAGAAACCAGACAAGAAATCCAACTACCTGGTGGATGTTTATTCAAAGTGGTATCAAAATTATTTTTACTTGTGTGAAAAATTTAAATCAGAATGTCCGAGTAGAATAGTTGATGAATACGAAGAAAAATTTGTAAGGCTGACTTACACAGGAAAAAACTTGTTTGATTTTTCTTTTCTTCGTCATACCGGTCAATGGCATGTGGTAGCGACCAAACTTACAATGAATGAATGCAAAAAAGAGATATCCTCAAATCAAGTTTTTCATCCTATTAGTTGAAAACAATTCTGTGTTAAAAAACGGTTTCTGACAAAAATACCTTGTATTTATTTTCCGCAACATTTTTTGAATTTCAAATCGCTGTCACAAGGGCAGGAATCATTTCGGCCGATCTTATTGTTAGTTTCGGACTGTTTGTAATAATATTTTTTAAAATATTGGTTTAGCGGGTGAACCGATGGAAAAACTTTCTGCCAAAATGGTTTATAATGATCCATTAATAAATTAAAATTATTTATCGGATCAAATTTAAACTTTGAATGGGGCACAATTTTTTTTATCACTTCACTAAATTTTTTCGGGTATCTTTCTTTCATTCGTTTAAAGACAAAAGCGGGAATCTCGTCGTTTATAAGATATCCATTAAAAATTTCTTTTTGATCTTCGGTAATTTCTCCATCTTCAGAAAAAATTTTCCTAAATCTTCCATATTCCTCAAAATAGTGAGTTCCTTCCCGCTCATCTATAACAACACCAACCTCATCAGATTCTAAAATTTCAGATTCTAAATTTATTTCTATGGAATTATAAGGCAGATCGTGTTTTTTGTACCAGGCTCGAAAAAAAGTATCTTCAATTTTAGCAACTTCTCGGCCGTTAATAATTACTTCATCTGCACCAAAAGTTGAAATAAAGCAATCATAATATTCCTTTTGTAGTTCAAAAGCATTTTGTAATTTTTTCGGATTGTTTCTAAAGCAATCTTCTGGTGGTTGTTTTTGGATAAATTCCCGAAAAATTGTTTCTTCATGCTCTTTGCCAATAAAAATTTGACCGCCGGATAAAAACCAAATATCGTGAACTGGTAAAATATTTGTAAGTAAAAACTTTTTTTTCTGAACAGCCGGAAAAAATTCTGGAGGAAATTCATCGTTATTGGTGTAAACAGTTAATTTAGTTTCAGAAACCAAATCAAGGAGATGGAGATAGTCTTTTGTGATTTCTAAAACATCAAAAACCGACCGAAATCCTTCCTTTTGCCATTCTTCGAGAGTACTTTTTTCTTCTTTGCTCAGCTGTAAATTTTCTTCAATAGTTTTTAAAATTGGTTTGTCATATTCAGTTCTACCAAATAACAAAAAATTATCCATGTCTTGAAAATATTCATCTTTAGAATATTTTTTATCTGAATGATCGCGCTTTTTATCCAATAAATAAGTTTCAAATTCGTCCCTTAGATAATTAGAAACATAATCAATACACACGCCTTTTAAATTCGCGGATAATTGGCCATAGGGGTGAGACATAAAAGATAGAGTTAATTTTTTTACCTGAAAATTAAGCAAAAACTTAAATTGTTTTTTTAATCTTATCACATTCGGCTTTAGCTGTATAAAAATGTTATCAAAATTATCAACCTCTAAGAGTTTAACAAATTTTGAATAAAAAAAACGACCCAAAAATTGGGGGGGGTGTTTTTAGTTGGACAATTAAGTATTCAGGTCGCCACTCATGCCCTAGGGTGTTCTTTAAAACACTACAAATAAAACTCGCCAAAGCACTCGGGTGCGCAGATAAAAAATTGTCCTGGCGGAGAGGCAGGGATTTGAACCCTGGATACCTTTCGGTATACTTGCTTTCCAAGCAAGCGCACTAGACCACTATGCGACCTCTCCGAGTAGATGATTGCGGCAGAAGTATAACAAATTGATCGATTGGTGTCTAGAACTGAACGGTTTTTGGGTAAAAAAATTGCCTCAGGTGAGGCGAAGGAGTCAGGTATCAATGAAGCGGTTGAGCGGTCCGGAAGTCAGCTCGAGACCTCTTAAGATGAAGTGAACGATGCGGTGGTGCACGGTCGAACGCGTCAAGAAGTCCTCGAGTTCGGCGAAGGTCCGCATGTCAGCCGGGAGGTTGACCGCGACGCCGAAGTTCTCGTGGAAGACCAGTTGCTCTGGTTCGTCGTTGTTCATCTTGAGTATGACTTTGCCAATGACCCGGTTGTGGCTGTCCAGATGCACGCCGACTCGGCCACCGTGTGACGGGAGATAGTCGGGATATGAAGAAGAATCAACTTCGACCCACACGGTTGGCATTTCGGCCAAGCCGCGGGTGACGGTGACGACATGATAGGCTTCGCGGTCGAAGTAAGAGGATCGCAGGTCGCGGTCGATGCGCTTTTTGATCTCCTGATGTTCTTTTTTGGTGACCGGTGAGTCGGCCCACCGTTCCATTTGTGGTTGGAAGCGAATCAGGATTCCGTTGATGGTGAAGGGAATGAGCATGTTGTGCTCCTCTGGCATGGGGTGTGAGGAGAGATTATTATTTTTTGAAAGATCTGTCAATAATTTGAAAAATTATGATAAGATGATATAGCTATGAATAATTTTGAGATTTTAAAAAAACTGCGGGTCGAGCTTAAAGCTGGTATTGATCGGAAAATTAAAAAAGACAACCAACGTTTTTTCAAAGAAAAAATTCTTTGTTACGGAGTCCGTACACCGTTGGTTCGTCGTCTGTCCAAAAAGTATTTTCAAGAAATTAAAGGCCTTGGCAAGGTTCGGATTTTTAAACTTTGCGAGGAACTCTTGAAAAATAAATATAACGAAGAAGCTACGGTGGCCATTCAATGGGCCACCGAGTTTAAGAAAGATTTTACAGAAAAAGATTTTGCAATTTTTGAAAACTGGCTCAAGAGGTATATTGATAATTGGGGTAAGGACGATGATTTTTGTTTCCACCTCGTTCAGCCGCTAATCAAAAAATATCCCGAGCTCGTGGAAAAAGTTAAGGCCTGGTCGCGATCAAAAAATATCTGGCTCCGTCGAGCTTCGGCCGTAAGTTTTATTTCTACCTCCGGTGCTTTCTATACCACCAATCATTCACTCCGTGATATTTTCGAGGTCGCTGACAGTCTTCTTGAGGATCCAGAAGACTTGGTTCAAAAAGGCTACGGCTGGATGCTAAAGTCAGCCTCGGTCAAACATCAAAAAGAAGTTTTTGATTTTTTAAAAAAACGAAAAAAACAGCTACCTCGAGTAGCCCTAAGATACGCCATCGAAAAAATGCCGGAGAGGTTGAGGAGAGAAATCATGAAATAAATTTCATGTTCAAGCTTGAATAATTTTCGTTCACACTCTGAATCATTTTAGTCAACTAAAGTAATCCACAAGTGTTCAAGCTTGCTTTTTTGACAAAACCGTGGCTTAATTAGAGGTAGGAATATGAAATGCTTTCTTCCGCATTTCCCGTCGGAGAAAGCGGTCGAGCTTATGCGTTGGTTTGGTTATGCCGCGCACCGAGAAGATGGTTTCATGAGCTTCGTTCGTTCTCCGTTTGCGCCAGAGTCGCGGTTTCCGCGCTTCCACGCTTCGGTTTATCCAATCGACGGTGGACTCAGGGTTAATATTCATTTAGATCAAGAAGACATTGCCGACGGGCAAGGAAACCACCAGTTTGTTTGGGCTTACCGTAATCCGTTGGTCTTGGACGAAGGTCGACGACTAGAAGGGTTTTTGGATCAAGCCCGAGAAAAAATCTTTTTTAAACCGCCAGCAGTTTCCCCACCAACTCCAAAAGTTGTTCCGCGAAAAATCAATTCTAATTCCACTTCCAAAAAAATAATCTCTTTTCTCTCCAAACAAAAAATATTATGCAGACTTTTTTAGCTGGACCTTTGCCTGATAACGCCCGTAATCTCATGCGTCGTCTCGGGTACGGCGAACACATTGGCCATGGCGGGCAACTAAGTTACACTAAACGCATTTCTGGTGAGGTTTATCCGCATTACCACGCTTATATTGAAGACAAAAATGGCGGTATTCAAATAAATCTCCATCTCGATCAGAAACCATCGAATCTCGGTTCCGGTGCCATGCACGCTGGCGAATACGAGGGGCCGTTAGTCGAAAAAGAAATGACTCGTTTGCGCAATATGGTTTCTTCCATGTCGGCGCCGCCAAGTAGTGAAGCTGATCCTGAAGAGAAAAAAGGCTTTTGGGGTGGCTTGTTCGGTTAATAACTTTTTTCCAATAATTCAAAAAATTTGCTAAAATATTCTTATCTTGTATGGGAATATTTTTTGCTTTTCTGGCTCTATTTTCTTGGGGTATCGGCGATTTTTTAATTCAGCGCAGTACTCGGCGTTTTGGTGATGGTCTGGCGATGTTTTTTGTTACGGCTTTTGGTTCAATAGCTTTACTACCATTTGTTTTTCGGGAAATGGGTTTTTTATTGGATCCGATAAATTTAGCGATCCTGTTTTTTACCAGCGCGATTTTATTGTTTGCCGGGCTTTTGGATTTTGAAGCTTTGCGTGTCGGCAAAATTGCCGTGGTCGAGCCAATTTACGCCATCGAGATTCCGGTTACTGCGGCCTTAAGTTGGTTACTTATTAACGAGCGTTTGAATTTTTTTCAATTTTTGCTGATTTTTTTGGTAGTCTTGGGAATCGTTTTGGTTTCGGTTAAAAATTTCAAACATTTTAAAAGAGCTCATTTGGAAAGAGGTGTTTGGATAGCTGTGGTGGCAAATCTTTGCATGGGCGCGGCCAATTTTTTGGTTGGCGTTTCGGCGCGTGAAACCAGTCCGTTGTTTATAAATTGGTTTATTGATGTTTTTGTGGCTGTAGCCATGATCGGTTATTTAATGCATTCAGGTCGGGCCGGAAAAATCGTTCAGGTTTGGAAAAAGGAAAAGCGGTTGATTTTAGCGGTCAGTTTTTTTGATAATTTGGCCTGGGTGGCTTATGCTGCGGCGACTATTTTTATTCCCATCGCCATCGCCATTGGTATTAGTGAAAGTTATATTGCTTTGGCGGTTGTTCTTGGTTTGATTTTTAATAAAGAAAAGCTGGTTTGGCATCAAAAAATTGGTTTAATAATTACGGTTTTAGCCGCGGTTTCTTTGGCTTGCTTTTCTAAATTTTAATATTTTATGTCTTTTAAAAATTTTAGCGTTTTAAGTATCCACGAGGTTTTAAAACATCTTAAAACCAACGAAAAAGGTTTGACCTCGGTCGAAGCGGTTAGTCGGCTTGAGTGTTGTGGGAAAAACGAATTTCGAGTTTCGGCCGTGACTTGGTGGCAGGTGTTGTTGCGCCAATTCAAGTCGCCGTTTTTGTATTTGCTGGTGGCGGCCGCGGTTTTGGCTTTTGTCCTTGGAGAAAGAATTGACGCGATCATGATCGCCGCTTTTGTGGTTATTAATGTCTTGATCGGTTTTGCTCAAGAGTATCATTCAGAAAAAGCCGTAGCCATGTTAAAAAAAATGGTTTCCTCGAAAGTCTTAGTTTGTCGCGACGGCAAAGAAGTTTTACTCGACAGCAGGGAATTGGTTCCCGGTGATTGTGTGATTTTGAAAAATGGCGATCGTCTTCAGGCGGATTTGCGATGGATCAAGGTTGATAATCTTTTAGTCAACGAATCGGTTTTGACCGGTGAGTCAGTGCTGGTGGAAAAAACCGTCGAACCATTAGATCAAGCGGCGACTGATTTTTTTTCTGCGAAAAATATCGGTTTTTCCGGCACAAGCGTGGCGGCCGGCCGCGGACTCGGTATTGTTGTGGCCACCGGAGCCGAAGTTGAGTTTAATAAAATTGCAGGTTTGGCGACGCAAACCGAAGCCCCAGGGCCTTTTGAAAAAGGTATCGCCGAGTTTAGCTCGTTTATTCTTCGTTTGATTCTTTTGACATTGTTGGCGGTTTTTTTGCTCAATTGGTTGATCAAAGGCGGATCAGCTGATATTCCAGAGTTGTTGATTTTTTCGATTGCCTTGGCCGTTTCGGTTATCCCAGAGGCTCTGCCACTTGTTACTACCATGACTCTTTCGCGCGGAGCTTTGCGTTTGGCTAAAAAGAAAGTCGTGGCCAAAAAACTTTCGGCTATCGAAGATTTGGGGAGCATTGATATTTTGTGCACTGACAAAACCGGTACGGTTACGGAAAATTTGATGCGTGTTGCCGGAATTTTTTCCGACAATGAAAATAAATGTTTGCGTTTGTCGGCTCTGGCCGCACCGCCTGTTGATCCGAAGACCTCGGTTTTGCGCGCTAATTTTGACGGCGCGATTTTGGATTATTTGTCCGAGGATCTTCGTTCTCAAATCAGAACAGTCGAACGCGAGAATGAGATTCCTTTTGATCCTATCCGTCGATGGAATAGCGTAGTTGTCGAGGAGGACGGAAAAAAGATTTTGATTGTCCGCGGCGCGCCCGAAGAACTGATAAAATTATCTTTGATCAAGAAGACTGAAATTGAAAAAATTAATAATTGGGTTTCTTTGCAAGGTCATCAAGGCAACCGTGTTTTGGCTGTGGCTTTTCGAGAAAGCAAAAAAGAATCCGTTCGAGCAGAAGACGGCGGTTTGACCTTTGCTGGCGTGGTTGCTTTTGCCGATCCGGTAAAAGCTACGGCCGCATCAGCCATTGCCGAAGCGAACAAACTTGGTGTTCAAGTAAAGATTTTGACCGGCGACAGTTTGGAAGTGGCCGGCTCGGTGGCCCAAAAAATCGGTTTGATAAAATCATTTGATCAAGTTATTTCCGGCGAGGCTTGGACCAAGTTGCCGGAAGCCGAACGTGCGGTCGCGGCTTTGAAGTATGCGGTTTTCGCTCGGGTCACACCGGAACATAAATTTTTAATCATCAAAGCGTTAAAAGAAAAATTTGAGGTCGGTTTTCTTGGCGACGGCATTAACGATGCTCCGGCTTTGAAAATCGCTCATGTCGGTTTGGCGGTTGACGACGCCAGCGATGTGGCGCGCGAGGCCGCGGATTTGGTTTTGCTTGATCATGATTTGAGTGTCATTGTTTCCGGTATTCGAGAAGGCCGAGAGATTTTTGCCAATACCTCGAAATATATCAAAGTGACTTTAACCTCAAACTTCGGAAATTTTATTGCTGTGGCCATTGCCACTCTTTTGATTGATTTTCTTCCAATGTTGCCGATTCAACTTTTGCTTCTGAATCTCTTGTCCGACTTCCCAATGATCGCCATTGCCACTGACAATGTGGATGCCGAAGAATTGAAACGCCCGCGTCATTATAATGTCAGAGAGATTGCGACGGCTGCTCTGGTTCTTGGTGTGGTTAGCACAATCTTTGATTTGATTTTTTTCTGGATTTTTTCTCGCATTTCGCCAGAAGTTTTATGGACAAACTGGTTTATTGCCAGTGTTTTGACCGAGTTGATTCTGATTTTGTCTCTGCGCACCAAAAAACCGTTCTTCCGCGCCAAGCGCCCGGCAACCGTTCTCATCTCGCTCGCTCTGATCGGCGCGGCCGTGGCGATTATTATTCCCATCACCACTCTTGGACAAAAATGGTTTCATTTTGTCAGTCCGACACCAGAGTATTTAGCAATAATTTTCAGTTTGGTTCTTGCTTATTTCGTCATGACCGAGACAGTGAAGTTGGTTTATTATCGAATAAAAACGAAATAAAAAATAATTTTTAACCTGTAAAAATATGAAAAAAACAAAACTTGCCCTTTTTGAAGGTCAAAAAATTCGTCGTCATTGGGATGACAAGCATGAATTATGGTATTTTTCGGTTATTGATGTTATTGAGGTTTTAGTCGACTCAAGTATTCCAAAAAGATATTGGAGTGATTTGAAAATAAAATTAAAAAATGAAGGGAGTGAGGTGTACGAAAAAATCGTACAACTGAAATTTGTCGCTTCCGATGGCAAATATTACGCATCCGACGCTGCCGATACCGAGGTCTTGATGCGTCTAATTCAATCGATTCCTTCACCAAAAGCCGAACCGTTTAAGTTATGGCTCGCTCGAACAGGTTATGAAAGATTGGAAGAAACTGCTGATCCGGAAATTGCCATCAACCGCGCTTTGAAAACATATTTGAAGAAGGGCTACAGTCTGGATTGGATAAACCAACGACTCAAGAGCATTGAAATCCGAAAAGCTTTGACCGACGAATGGGAAAATTGCGGAGTTAAAGAAGGCAAAGAATTTGCGATTTTGACTGATGAAATGGTTCAGACTTGGGCCGGGTTGACCACCAGAGAATATAAAAAACTTAAGGGTCTTAAAAAAGAAAATTTGCGAGACAACATGACGAATTTGGAATTGGTTTTGAATATGCTTGCTGAGGTCTCGACCGCGGAAATTTCTAAAAAGCAAAAACCGGAAGGTTTGGAAAAAAATAAGGGTGTGGCTCGAAAAGGCGGATTTGCCGCAAAAAAGGCACGGCTGGAAATCGAAAAACAAACAGGCGAGAAAATCGTGACTTCGAGAAACGCTAAACAATTACAATTAAAAAAGACTTTGAAGATTAAATAAAACTATGGGCATTTTCTTCGCTTTTTTGGCATTGATCGGCTGGGGGCTCGGGGATTTTTTGATTCAACACAGCGCTAGGCGGTCGAGCACGACCGTGGCGATTATTTTTGTCACCGCGGCCGCGACTTTGATTTTTTTACCGTTTGTTGTTTATCAATGGCCGACAGTTTTTTCCGTTCATTTGTTTTGGTTTTTGCTTTTGGCAGGTTTGGGAGTGTTAATTACCGCGCCGCTCGGTTTTGAGGCCTTGCGAGTCGGGAAAATGTCCGTGGTGGCGCCGATTTATTCTTTTGAAGTGGTGTTTGTGGTTTTGTTGAGCCGCTTGACGATCGGCGAGCGTCTGGATTTTTGGCAATCGGCTCTTGTTGCAATTTTATTTGTCGGCTTGTTTTTGGTTTCCACGGAAAAATTTTCCGAGCTTAAAAAAATCACCACCGAACGCGGAGCGGGTTTGGCGATTTTATCGACTTTGGGTTTGGCTTATCTTAATCTTCTCTACGGCATTATTGCCAGAGAAAGCGGGCCGTTTTTGGGAGTTTGGTTTGCCAACGCTTTCACTTGTCTGATTTTTTTATTTTTCTTGTTCGGTCGCGGCCGAAGCAAGGAACTCGTTTCGGTTTGGCGAAAACATAAAACATTAATGATCGCCGCCGGAGTTGTTACTAGCTCGGCTTGGGTTTTCTATTCTTTTGCCGCCATTTATCTGCCGATTACTATCGCGACCGGCATTACTCAAGGTTATGTCGCGTTGGCGGTGATGCTTGGAATTTTGTACAATAAAGAACAGTTGCGGTCGCATCAAGTTTTCGGGTTGGTTATTACGATCGCGGCGGCGATTTATTTGGCATTTGTTACTAATACGATTTGATAAAACCTATGTTAGACTCCCATCGCGGCCATAACGAAACAGGGACGGTTGAACCGGTCAAGGAACGAAAACTGTCTTTTCGCGAGAAATTAAAACGCGAGCCATTATTGATTTGCTTGGAACGCCTGACCTCCGACAATTCTTGGACAGCCGAACGCGTTGCTCGCGATGTTTGGCAAAATTTTTTCGACGCCAATGGTTTTACGGCAGATGGCGTGACAGTCGATACAAAGAGCAATGAAGACGGGACAGTAACAGTAACGATTCGTAGCGCCGCCGAATATCCTTTTAATCGTTTAACGACTTTTGGCGCCGGTTACAAAGAAGATCAAAAGCGTTCGGCCGGCGGAAAACACGAGGGTTCAAAAATCGTTAATCTAACTTTATTAAGAGATTTCGGTTGTTCAAAAGTCAGATACGGTTCGCAAGATTGGGAAGTCGAATTTTATTTGGATGAACCTCCGGAAGGCCAGATTGACGATCAAATGGAACAACAGAAAGCCATGTATGTAAAATTGTCAGACAGAAAGCCAGAAGTCGGAAATTTTTTTCAGGTTACCTGTTCGCCGGAAATGGCCAAAGAACTGATCGACGGGCGCGACCTTTTTTATCACAAAAGCAATCCGGATTTTGCCCATCCGGATATTGATAATGATAAGGTTGGTTGTCGGATATTGGAAGAAGGCGAAAACGGAAATTTTTATTTGAACGGACAACGAGTCAGTGTTTTAATAAAAGATAAGTGGAATACAGTTGAAGGATTTACTTTTTGGACAAAAGAAACTCCTACCGATTTGGTTTTAGGACGCGATCGCGATGTTGTCAACAATTATGAGTTCGAAGAAAAATTTCTTAATTTTTTTGTTCGTTCGCTTGATGACGATGAAGCAATTCTGCTTTTTAATTGTTTGGAAAATTATTTTGTCATTACCGATGATACTAAAGTTTGGGAAAATTACGGTTTGCTTTTGATTAGAAAATTATCCGAGCGTCTAGGCAAAACCGGTTATCGTCACGATTTTTCGGACAGTATGCTTGCGAGCGATGGTGTCGATAAGGAAACAGATCGAACTCTCAGAAGCCGCGACTATGTGATTTGCGACGCATCTCTGGCCAAAGTCGGAATGAAAACCGGCAAAGAAATCATTGCCGAAATGCGTCGTTTGCAAGAAGTCGAACCAAATCAACAAGAAAGAAGACGAGTTCGATTATTGGAAAAGATCATGCAAAAGTTTGTTAATTTTATCAAAATCGAGCGAGGCGCTAAAAAGACAAAAGAAGGTTTGGTGATCGGAAGAATAAATTTTAAAAGACTAACTTTGTTTGAAAGCACTCATCCTATGCAAGGCGGAAGATATGATGAAGACGAGGTTTGGTCATCGAGGGCGTTGATAAATAAAGATGGACCATTTTCGAGCCTGGCAGTTTATCGTCACGAGCTTTGTCATATATTTGGTGACGATAGTTCGGCGGCGTTTTCTTATGCCTTGACCGATATTATGGAAGATTGGGATAAGTTCCTGGTTGACAATCCCGGTTTGTTGGAAAATTTGGTTAAAGAATGGAATAAGGCCGCTGTCACAAATGAATGGTGGAGTGTTGAGGAGGCCAAGGATAAGATAGAAAGTGCTTTGCGAGGCTTACAAAGCACTTGGGCGAAGGCTGAGGAGGCTTCTGTTGTCGGTGCTCAAAAAATTGGTGATCTTTTTCTTGACTTATGTAATCATCAGGAAAAAATAGGAAAAAAATGGGATGGGAAAATGGTTCCGGAAGTCTTTAAGAGAATTTATGAAGATCCTGATGTTATGGTTTTTAGGCGATGTTTAGCCGGTGCTGCGAATCCTGATCGCGATGCCGTGGAAAAAATGACACTTTTGGATAAACAATTAGGCGAAGTCGAAGAGAGGATTGGGCGAAGGGAAAAAAGAATAAAAAAAGGCGTTTCCGCAAAAGATCGTCGTCGTCTCGAGGTTGCCAATCAAGAAGATAACAATTTGTTGAAAACCCTGGTTGATCAACTAAATAGATTTGGTGAAGCGGCCGGCGACACCGAAGTTTTTGCCGATAGAGAAAGGGATGTAATGTACGGCAAGTTTGAAGTGGAAACCAGATACAGTTTTGGTACAGAATTGTCCAACCCAAAATATTTTGCCGCCGCGGTTTTTGAAGCCGCGGCCTATGATGAAGAAGAAGAAGAAAAAAAAGAATTAACCGCAGAAGACACAGAAAGATTAAAAGGAATTTTACGCTCGTTTGGTGATTTTATTCCTGATCAAAAAGATTTGGAATTGGTTAAATTGATTATTTTGCGAAGGCGTTGGAATAACGGCAACTTGGCCGATAAGCGTTCGCTTGATATTTTGCGCTTGGTTTATGAAGATTTGACCGGCGCGGGTCAAGCTGAGACAAAATAGCGCCATTTGCTTTATTTGCCAAAAAAAGGCAAACTAAACACAAGATTATGGATCCGCGCGACGAAATTAGAAGCCGAGTCGACATTGTCGATTTTATTGGTGAGTCCCTTCAGCTAAAACCAGCCGGAGGCGGCAGTTTTAAGGCGGTTTGTCCGTTTCATATGGAGAAAACGCCGTCTTTTTATGTTTCTCGCGAAAAGCAAATTTGGCATTGTTTTGGTTGCGGTGTCGGCGGGGACGTTTTTTCTTTTGTCATGCAAATGGAGGGTATGGATTTTTCCGAAGCTTTGCGAACTTTGGCAAAACGCGTTGGTGTCGAGATCCCTCGCTATTCCTCAACTCAATCAAACGAAAACGAAATTTTGGTTCGGGTCAACGAATTTGCCGCGGCTTGCTTTCAAAAAATCCTTGCCGATTCGCCGGCCGCTGCCGAGGCTCGGGATTATGTTGAACGTCGCGGTATTACTCCAGAACTTTTGGAAAAATTCGGTATCGGTTTTGCGCCCGAGGCTTGGGATACTTTGGCCGGCTTCTTGAACAAAAAAAGTGTTCCGGCCAAAGAGGCCGAGCGTGCCGGTTTGCTTTTGCCGCGCCGTTCCGGCTCGGGTCACATCGATCGTTTCCGCAATCGTTTAATGATTCCTTTGCGCGATGTCCGCGGCCAAACTGTCGGCTTTACCGGTCGCCTTATGCCCGGCGCCAAAGAAGACAGCGGGCCAAAATATTTAAATTCGCCCGAGACCCCGATTTATCATAAAAGCGAGTTGCTTTTTGGATTGGATTTGGCCAAGAAAGCCATCAAGCTCGAAAAGTCGGTTGTTGTTGTTGAGGGAAATCTTGATGTCGTGGCTTCGCATAAAGCTGGTGTGGAAAATGTCGTGGCTTCTTCGGGTACAGCTTTAACCGAACAACAACTCGATTTACTTAAGCGCCTGACCGAGACTTTAATTTTTTCTTTTGATCAAGATGCCGCTGGTTTTAATGCCGCTCAACGTGGCATTCGTCTAGCTCGACAAAAAGGTTTTCAAATCAAAGTCGCCCTACTGCCACCCGAGGCCGGCAAAGATCCCGACGAAGCCGTGCAAAAAGATCCGGAAATTTGGCGTCGCACCGTGGCCAAAACTATTCCGGTTATGGAATATTTAATCGACCGGGCCACCAGGGGTCAAGATTTAAGTCGAGTCGAAGTTAAACGGGCCGTTGGCGATCTTTTGCTGCCCGAGCTAGCCATAATTCCTAATATTATCGAACGAGAGCATTGGTTGCAGAGCGTTGCCGATCTTTTGCGAACTGATCTTTCCGGTTTGCGCCAAGAAATTTCCAAACCGGCTTTGGCTGCTCGTCAGTCGGCTTTGGCTTCAAAATCTCAGTCAACTCCAATTCCTCCTATAAAACCGGTAAAAAAGAACCGAATCGATTTGGCGGGCGAGCTGATTTTGGGAATTTTATTGCATTCACCAAAGCTTCAAGAAATTATTTGGCCGCGCCTAAAGTTAGATACCTGGCCCGAGGGTGAATTGCGCGAACTTTACAGTTTTTTAAATTCAGGCTATACTTACAATCGATTTTTGCCAGAGTTAGGTCCAAATTATTTTGACTGGGTTATCGGGGTAGCTAAAAACCAGAGTTCTGGTACTTTAGCCCCGCTAATTGAAAAACTCGGCATGCAAGGTGAAACCCATGCTAGCGAGCTAAACGCGGAGCAAATTCGCGTTGAGCTCGAGGCTCAACTTAAGATCCTCGAAGACAACTTCCGCGATACTCGTCGGAAAATCATCGAGGCCGAGATTCGCCGGGCCGAAGCCCGGGGCGATAAAGAAGCTGTGTCAAAACTCATGCGTGAATACCAAGAACTTCGCTAATCGACCGGATTTTTTCCGGTTGTCTTCGCGTTTATCTTATGCCAGCAAAAAAAAATTTTAAAAAGTCGGTCAAGAAAATTAAGAAATCGGTTAAGCCTGTAAAAAAGCCGGTGATTAAGGTTGTAAAAAAATTGGTTAAGCCGGCAAAAAAAGTTTTCAAAAAAGTGGAAAAACCGACCGTCCGTTATGTTCGGTCTAAACCACCGTCCGAAGACGAAATCGAAAAACTTCTTCAACGTGGCCAGAACCGCGGTTTTGTTACCGAGAACGAAATTTTAATGACCTTTTCCGAAGTCGAGGATTATTTGACTCAATACGAGGATTTTTTAGATAAGCTCGAAAGAATCGGTATTCATTTCGTAGAAATGAAAGAGGGAATTTTGGGTCAGCGCAAACAAAGCGAAGCGGCTTTTGAAACCATTCGCATGACGAGCGATCGCGCGGCCGCGGCTCAGATCAATTTTTCCGATTTGACTCAGGATTCCATTCAAATGTATTTGCGCGAAATCGGCAAAATTCCGCTTTTGAATTCCGAAGAAGAAGTTGCTTTAGCCAAACGCAAAGAACGCGATGACCGTGAAGCCGAGCGTCGTTTAATCGAGGCCAACTTACGTTTGGTGGTTTCGATTGCCAAAAAATTTGTTGGCAAACAATTATCTTTGCTCGATTTGATTCAAGAAGGCAACATTGGTTTGTTCCGGGCCGTTAAAAAATTCGAATATCGCAAAGGTTTTAAATTTTCGACTTACGCTACTTGGTGGATTCGCCAAGCTATCACTCGTGCGCTCGCCGACCAGTCGCGTACCATTCGCATTCCGGTGCATATGGTTGAAACCATCAACCGTTTTCAACAAGTCGAACGTCGTCTAATTCAAGATTTGGGTCGTGAACCGTTACCAGAAGAAATCGCTCAAGAAATGGACGAGCAAGTTGATAAAATTCGCCACATCATCAAAATTTCTCAAGACACGGTTTCCCTCGAAACCAGCGTCGGCGATGACGACGAAGATTCCAAGCTCGAAGATTTTATCGAAGACGTTAAAAATATTTCGCCTGATCGCGCTGCCGGTCGTGAGTTATTGAAGACTTATGTCAACGAGGCCATGAAAGATCTAACGCCTCGCGAACAAAAAATTCTGGAAATGCGTTTTGGCCTTACCGACGGTGTCAGCCATACGCTCGAGGAAGTTGGTCGCGAATTCGATGTTACTCGTGAGCGTATTCGTCAGATCGAGGCCAAGGCTTTGGAAAAGATCCAAGCGCATCCGATGATTATTAAATTGAGGGATTATTAGGATTGGCTTGTAGGAAGTAGCTTGTAGGAAGTGGTTTGTAGGGGGTGGAAAATAAGATTTAAAATGCTCTGCCTTTTGGCAGAGTGTTTTGATATTGACAAAACTCCTGTTTTCGTGTTTAAACTAATGCGTCCCACCAAACTTTCGGGACAGGAGGAATACAACATGACCGCCAAGTCCGAATTCGCCAAGAACGAGAGGTTGACCTACGTAGAGCTCGAGGATTACATCGGTCGCACCCTGGCCTTCATCGCGGCCATGCTTGGCCGCGAGGATTACCCCGCCGAAAAAGACACCGACTCGTACACCTTCGAGGACTGGGTGGAGATCCACAAGACCGGAAAGAAACTCGGTGTTCTGGATGGCTGGAGTGTTCTCCACTATCGAATGCGCGCGAGCGCCAAGACTGTCGAACAGAGGATCGCTCTTTGCTCCTATGTCGACAACAGCTCTTCGCGTCAGGAGGCCCTCGAAGCCGCCGGTCACAACCTTGCCCTGCTCATCGACGTCTACAATATCCCGTCCCAAACCACTGACGCCAGGCAACACATCGGGTTCGTGATCGGCGAGATGGCTCGCCCCTTCGATGAGTGGTTCGCTGTCGGCGAGAGGATGCTGCCGGAGCACCCGCTGCTCCCGTTGGTGATCTGGAAGATGTTGCGCGTGGTCAAGAGCTTCGATCAGCGCCGCCGACTCCTTACGCTCATTCCGGGACAAAACTCCGCGCTCGTCACCAAGTTGTTCAGAGAGATGATTGAGGAGGCCAGCGCGCCCGAGGACAAGCTTGAGCTCTATGTGTCGATCTCGAAGAGAACACCTGGCGCGCAAGATACGCTGGACGCGCTCTCACACGACATACTGGTCGAGGCTCGGAACAGCCCCGAGTTCGCCATCAGGGTCTATAAGATCAACGGTCAGATGGAAGACAACGACGGCCTCATTGTCTCTGTCATTGGGAAACACGCCGAGGACCCGGCGGCCGTTGCTGTGATGCTCAGGCTTCTCGACAAGAATGACCCGTTCTACAAAGAGATCCTCCGGATCATCGGCTCAAGGACCAGGCTTGTCACTTAGCCGTCTTTCGCGGCTTCACTACGCCGTCCTGTTTGTTCGGGACGGCGGATTTTTTTTGCGCAAAAAACCAGCACTTTTCAGTGTTGGTTTCTGGTCTCCGAACGCGACCTGATTTGGCTCATAAATTATTCGGTGCTCTTCGAAACAAAAGTTTTGAAAAGCCGGATCAAGAATTGTGCAGACAGCCTTGCAGCCAAGTGAACAAGCTTGAACAGATTCCTCGTCAGACGAGGTAGCGCGGGGTTCTCGCGATTCAACCAAGGTCGAATCGGTTCTAAACCCATGAACCAAATTAGCCCAAAACAGTATCGCGTTCGGATGTTTTTATGGTAACATGTAAATGATAGAAGCGGAAGATTGTCGTTCTGAATAACTTTTGTCCGTGAAAACAAGTTTGATTTTCAGCGATTTTCAATGAAATAAAAAATGTTTGGTAAATTAATAAAAATTTTTTTAATTTTTTTTCTTTTCGTTTCAGCGGCAGCGATAGTTTTGTTTTCGGTTTCGCAGGTTGTGGTTTTGAATTCAGCCCAAGATAAAATTTTTACCGTCGAGTCGGCGCCGAGTGAACGGGTGGTTATTGTTCTTGGAGCCAGTGTTCTTCGTTCCGGCCAGCCATCGGATATGTTGGCCGATCGTTTGTTGACGGCGATTGCTTTGTATCGAGCAAGGAAGGCGCAAAAGTTTTTGCTTTCTGGCGATCATGGCAAGGTTGATTATGACGAAGTCGAGGCCATGCGTGATTATCTTTTGAAATTAGAAATCCCCGAGGAAGATATTGTTCTTGATCATGCCGGTTTTGACACCCTTGATTCTATGGTTCGGGCCAAAAAAGTTTTTGGCCTCGACAAAGCCTTGGTGGTTTCGCAAAGTTATCATTTGCCGCGAGCGATTTATATTGCCGAGAATAACGGGCTCGAAGTTTTTGGTGTGTCTTCTGATCGTCAGAGTTACGTGAAGATAGAATATTTTAAGTTTCGAGAAATGTTTGCGCGAGTGAAGGCGGTGTTGGAAGTTTTGGTGGGGAGTGAACCGAAGTTTTTGGGGGAGATGGTGGAGGTGTAGTGGTGTGTGGACGGAGGGGGCGCGATTTTTCCGCCGTCGCTCGTGGCGAGCTATGGCGGACAAGGGGGCGTTAAGGCGTTGAGGTATTTAGATGTTGGAGTTTTTTTGTTCCATTTGATCCTTCAACGTCTTAAGGCCTTTCAGTGTTGTGGTTGATACTTCGTGGAATAGGTGTCGATCGGCACCTATTCCACGAAGTTAAAAAATAAAAAAATACCGCCCCGCGTGCAAAGCACGGGGCGGGGACGTAGGGGCGGCCATTGGCCGCCCTTTTTCGTACGCGTTGTTCGACCGTAGGTTAGACCTCGGTCGGCTGTTCGCGGTCGAGCCAGACGATGAGAGCCAGGATGTTGGGATTGTTGGGTCTGCAGAAGATTTGTTCGAGTTCGGCCACAGCGGTTCTGGGATTGTCGGCATGGTAGGCCTGGACGACGCGGTAGTAGAAGTCGTTCATCATGTCGATCCAGTTGTCGACGTTTGCGGTGTTGTTGGGGTCGACTTCGAGGCCGGTTTCGGTCAGACGCATGGCGCCCGAGTTGAAGAGCAGACCGGCCATGATCATGTTTTCGCGAACATAGTCTTGGGAATCGTCCTCTGCCCGTCGTGCCTTTAGCAAGAAACGACAGACTCGGGCCGTGCTGATGGCCAGAGAACGTCGAGCTTGGTCGGACTCCACAGCGCAGATGGCGGCTAGGCCACCAATGGTAGCCTTGCCCTCCTCAAGACTGGATCGGTTGCCGAGGACTTCCTCGACCTTGGGAGTGCAGCCAGTGGGGTGGGTGCACTCGTGACTGACCACGTCGGCCAGTACGGCTTCGAAGGTCACAAGTGGAATCAGGGTCGCAGCTGTCTGTGGAGTGCAGAAGCGGCGGAGGAGGTCGTGACTGCGACCGACGGTCGTGCCGATACCTTCGGGGTTCAGGAAGTTCTTGCCGCCTTTGACCAGGATGTCTTGGCGATTGGGTACGACTTGTCCCGAGATGCGGATGCGTAGACAAGTGCCGCCACGGAGCGCGTCGGTGAAGACAGCGATGTCCATGGTTTCACGCAGTTTGCGTTCGGCCAACTTGATCAAATCGTGGTCGAAGTTCGAAGCTTTGGCGTGGATCAGAACGGCCTCGCGGACATGTTCGATGATCTGGCTACCGATGTCGGTGCGCACGGCCAGGCGGAACTCCGGACTGACCCCGACGGGGTGCTCGTAGTTTTCCATGCCGTGGACTGGCACCATAGTGCAGGTTGGCGGGATCTTGATCCAGGCCTGGTCGACCGCGGCCCAGCGAGCCTCTAGTTGGCTGATTTCGGTGCATCCGAAGGCGTCGGCCAAGGCCAGGAAGTAGTTGGGAGTCGTGTCGTCTTCACAGTACAGGGCCATGAAGTCAAGTTGATCACGAATTTTTTCAACAATCTCGGGGAAGGCCTCGGCCCAGGTTTTACGGTCAAGAACCTGCCCGGTTTCGTGATCGTAGAGGAAGCACGTGTAGTCGTACTGGCCGCCAAGGATTTCGCGCAAGTGGTCGGCATGAGCCTTTTTGTCTTCCTCATTCCAGTCGGCGGTCAGCTTGAGGTGGGGGATGACCAGGTGTTCGTACCAGGCCAGGTAGAGCTGGTCTATGGTACAAGACAACGGAATCGACAGTTTGAAGAATTTGAGTTCGTTTTCGGACGGGTTGGTGCTTCTGAAGGCTTTCAACATGCAGAGTCGTTCGAGTTCGAAGATTGGCCGGATAAGGTCGCGGGCCAGTCGCAAGTTGACCTCGGGGTTGGACTTGTCGACCTGGGCGTTCAGGGTGGCCAGGTACTTTAGGAGTTCTGCGACCGGAGAGTCCGGACAGCTGGTGCCCGGGCCTTTGGGAAGTTCGGCGATGAAGTCGCAGATGTGTGGCGAAACCATGATGTGTTGGGAGATCGCTGCGATGATCATCTGTACGGTCTTGAACCAGGGAACATCAGGGTCGGTATCAGGGAGAACGAAGTCGCGAGAAAGAATATTGGGCCATTGCTGAAGCATTGTAGATACCTTGGGCTGGTGAGGGAAGGAACAGGGAATTTGGCTGGATTTGCCGGTGGTAGGTTAACTTTTTTGTTGAGGTGATGTCAAGGTTTTTTTGGTGTAGGTAAGGGAGTATAAGGAGATGTGTGGATGGTGGTGATTGACAGGTTTGAGGTTTTTGGATAAGGTCGGAGCGGTTCTTGTGACAATTCGACAAACCACTCTTCGGTGGAGGTTCAAGTGTCTTCGCAAACCAAGGACAAAGGCGGGCGGCCGCGTTGGCTGATTCCACTCGAGATCATCATTCTCGTCGCCTTCCTCATCATGGCTCCGTCGCTCATGAACAGCGGCGGCGACAAGGTCTCGACATGGCTGGCCGGTTTCGTGCCGATCGTCGGCATTCTTCTGGCAGCGGCCGTGGTCTTCACCAGTCTGCCGCGGGTCAAGACAGATCCGGACAACCCGAACCAGCTCGACTACCTGAAGGTAGATGGCTATCGGATGCGGCGCGCCATCAACTGGCTCACCATCGGACTGGCCTACGCCTTCCTGTACTGGGGGCGATACAACCTCAATCCGGCCATCATCGCCCTTGGTGGCGAAAGCATGGTCAAAGATTTTCATGTCATCTTCAGTGTCGGAACGTGGGTTTACGGACTTTCGTTCCTCCTGAACGGTCCGTTGACGGATTGGTTCGGCGGACGGCGGGCGATACTCATCGGTGTCATTGGCGCGATCGCGGCCAACTTGGCAATCGGTGTGGCGATCGGACTCTGCGCTGACGGATCCCTGTCACGCGACCAACTGTTCCGACTCATGGTATTCCTCTACGCCGTCAACATGTACTTCCAGTCGTTCGGCGCCGTGGCCATCGTCAAGGTCAACTCGGCCTGGTTCCATGTGCGCGAGCGCGGAGTCTTCGGGGCGGTCTTCGGGATTCTCATCGCCATCGGTATCTACTTCGCCTACGACGTGACCAGCATGGTGCTGAAGCAGACAGAGAATGCCGTCGAGATGGCTTTCTTTGTTCCTGCCGCGGCCTTGACAATCATCCTGATCGCACTCTTCGCGGTGGCCAAGGACAGGCCAGGACTCGCTGGATTCAAGGATTTCGATACTGGTGATGCCACTGGCGGAAAGGAAGGTCAGAAGTCGGATCCGCCAGTCAAGGTCTTCCGTCTGATGCTGACCAATCCTGTCATCATGACCGTGGCAGCGATCGAGTTCTGCAGCGGTTTCATCCGCCAGTCGTTCATGCAGAACTTCAAACTGTTCGCGAAGTCAACCGGCATCACCGAGAGCTTTGTGTATGAACATTGGGGCATGGTGCTGTGCGTAGCCGGCATCATCGGCGCCGTGGTGGCCGGAACCATTTCGGATCACCTGTTCAACTCAGAACGCGGGCCGGTGGCTGCCGTGCTCTACGCCTTCATGCTCGTCGGCGGAATCGTCCTCTGCTACATGCTCGGCGTTCCAGAAGTCGGTTGGGTGGTGGCGGCCATGTCCATGCTCGTCATCGGTGTCCACGGCATGCTCTCTGGCACCTTCTCGCAAGACATCGGTGGAACCAAGAATGCCGGTATCGCCACCGGCCTCATCGATGGCTTTGTCTACGCGGGCTCTGGCACGCAGGCGGCTCTCTACGCCGTCATACTGCCAGAAGGAGCTGCCAGGGCAGATTTCCACAACTGGTGGACTTGGCCGGCGGCCTTGATCCTGCCTGCCTTCATCGGACTCGTGCTGTCCTACAAGGTCCGCCATGCCCGTCGCGACCTTGATGCGTCCAAGAAGGCGGCCGCGGCCAAGATTTCCTGATTCGAACATTCTCATCCAGCCCCGCTCGCTCGAGCGCGGCTGTTTTTTTATTTTTTTGATTGAGGAGTAGATAAAAAGTTTTTGACTGGGTTGAGAGATTATATCAAAATGACTAACGATCGCATTTATTTTGATATTTTTTCAATTTTCCTAAGAATTTTCGCAAAATATCAAAATTCCAGTGATCACCGGTTATTTTGATGTTTTTTTGTTTTTCCCAAGTTTTTTTCAGTAATAAGTTTCAGTAATAAGTTTAGTCGAATACAGCCGTTCGTGGTATTATTTTAGCAAACAAATATTTAGATTCAGCTAGGGGTTAGCCCATCTCCAACAAAATCCCCCTTTATCCTTCTTTATCTATCTTAACCACCCCTATGAAATACCCCGGCCTCACCACCATTGAAATCAAAAAACTTCAAACCCAATTCGGCCCCAATGCCTTGCCTGAAGAAAAAGTTGCCTCTGGTTTGATGATTTTTTTGGCTCAATTAAAAAATCCTTTGATTTACGTTTTGTTGGTTATTGGTGTGCTTTCAATTGTTGTAAGTGAATATGGTGACGCGGTTTTTGTTTTTGTTGTGGTGATTATGAATTCGCTTTTTGGGTTTACTCAAGAATTTAAAACTCAAAAAACACTAACCGCCTTAAAGCGCATGGTTAAGCCTCGGGCGCGAGTGGTTCGCGATGGTGAGCGTCAGGAAATTGAAGCGGTTGATTTGGTGCCTGGCGATATTGTGTTGTTGGGAGTTGGTGAGCGAGTGCCGGCCGACGGGGTTGTTTTAGAGGCAGCTTCGTTTTTTGCCGATGAAGCGATTTTGACCGGCGAAAGCGAGTCGGTCGAAAAGAAGGCTCAGGACGAAGTTTTTATGGGTACGATTGTGGCTTGGGGTACGGCCACTATGCGAGTTGCCAAAACCGGTCTGACCACCAAAATCGGAGAAATCGCTTCGATGATCAAAGAAACTGTTCAGCCACCAACCGTTCTTCAGCTTCGTCTAAAAAAGTTGGTGCGGACAATAATCATAATTGCCAGTGGTCTTTGTGTTTTAACTTTTTTTATCGGATATTTTTCGGGTTATAGTTTGTGGGAGATTTTTGAAATTGCCGTGGTCTTGATGGTGGCAATTCTGCCCGAGGCTTTAACGATCGCAGTCACGCTTATTTTGGTTTTGGCCATGCAAAAGTCTTTGAAGCGTAAAGCTTTGATTCGAAAACTTTTGGCCGTGGAAACTTTGGGCTCGGTCTCGACAATTTGTATCGATAAAACCGGGACTTTGACTGAGGGGAAAATGCAAGTGACCAAATCTGATTTTGTTGATAAAGATAAGGCCTTGAACACTCTTTGTCTTTGCAATAACCTTTCCAATTCCACAGAAATCGCTCTTTGGGATTTTCTTTCTGATCAAAAAGATTATTCGCCACAAGAGGTTTTTGATAATCAATCCAGATTTTTTGAGATTCCTTTTAGTAGTAAACATAAATTCATGGCCACGGTAAATTGTTTGCCGGCCAGTGAAGATTGTTTTTTGTATGTTAAAGGTGCGCCGGAAATTGTTGCGGCCATGTGCGGTTTGTCGGAAAGTGAAAAGAAAAAGATTTTGGACAAGGTGGAAACTTGGGGTAAGGATGGTTTGCGAATTTTAGCTTTGGCCAATAAATCAATCGACAAAGCCGGAATCAAAAAATTAAGTCTGGATTCTTTGCCGGAATTAGAATGGTTGGGTTTGGTAGGCTTGTGGGATCCACCGCGCAAAGAGGCAAAGGAAACTTTGGCAGTGGCTCAAAAGGCGGGTATTAAAATTAAAGTTATCACCGGTGATTATCGATTTACTGCCGAAAAAATCATGCATTTTCTTGGTTTTAAAATTGGTCCTGGCGAATTGGTTGAAGGTCATGAATTGGAAAAATTTTCCGACGAACAGTTAAAGAGTCGTGTTAAAGATATCGTCTTGTTTACTCGCGTCACTCCGCAACAAAAATTACGTATCGTTTTGGCTCTGCAAGAACTTGGTGAGGTTGTGGCCATGACCGGTGATGGTGTGAACGACGCGCCAGCTCTTAAAAAAGCCGACATTGGTATTGTTGTTGGTGAGGCCTCCGAGGTAGCCAAAGAAACCGCGGACATGACCTTGCTCGACAGTAATTTCAAGACAATTATCGCGGCCGTGGAGGAGGGGAGGGTGGTTTTTGAAAATATTCGTAAAACAGTTTTCTACATTATCTCCGGATCATTTGTGCAGATTTCTATTATCTTAGGTTCTTTGATTTTTGGTTGGCCGTTGCCACTTTCGGTTTTGCAAATTCTTTGGGTTAATTTGATTTGCGACGGCCCGCAAGATATTTTGCTCGGGCTAGAACCAAAAGAGCGTGAAGTGATGAGTGAGGGTCCGAAACGTCTTAACGAACCATTGCTTAGCCGTTTTCATTTTTTTCTGATCGCGGTTATTTCGTTATCAGCGGCCACGGCCGCTCTTTCAATGTTTTGGTATTTCGGTTTGCATTTAGGAGATTTGAGATTAGGACGAACTATGGCTTTTATGATGGTGGTCTTCTCCTCGATCTTGTTTGTGATCCCGGTCAGAAGTTTTCGTAAACCGTTTTGGAATTATGAAAACTTTTGGGGCAACCCTTGGCTTTTGTTTACCATGGGTGTCAATATGTTACTTCAGGTGATAGTTGTTTATTTGCCATTCACTCGAGAAATTTTGGAACTCAAAGCTTTGCAACTTTGGCATTGGGGGTTGTTGTTGATTATTGTGGCTGTGGTAATATTAATCATCGAAATTATTAAATGGATTCATCATGCGACCAATTCTCGATGTTAAAAATTTGTCCAAAGTTTACGGCCGACAGGTGGTTTTAGACGACTTGTCTTTTGTCATAAACGAAGGAGCGCACATTGGTTTAGTTGGTCGCAACGGAGCAGGGAAGACGACTCTGATTAAAATCATCGCTGGCGATGAGGAGGCCGATGACGGCACTATTCAATCCATGCCCTGGACCAAACTTGGGGTTTTGCGCCAGCACGAGGTTTTGCCGGGCGATGTTACAACGATTCAGTTTTTATCAATCGGCAGCGGTAAGCCCGAGTGGGAGTGCGCCAAGTTGGCGGCGCGATTCGGTTTAACCACCAAAGAAATGTCTCTGCCACCAAACGCTCTTTCCGGCGGTTATCAAATGCGCGTCAAAATTACCCGAATGTTGCTCGACGATCCGACATTGTTGTTGCTCGACGAACCAATGAACTATCTCGACTTGCCAACTTTGCTTTTGCTCGAGGTTTTTTTGCGCAACTATCGCGGAACTTTTGTCATGACTTCACATGATCGCGAGACCATGCAAAACATTTGCACTTCGATTTTCGAGGTGGCTAACGGTTCGATTTCTGAATTTCCCGGCGACTTGGAAACTTATCTGGCTTGGAAAACTGAGCAAGAAGAATTTCTTCGCCGTACCAATAAAAAATTGCGTCGCGAGATTAGTCATACTCAAGAATTTGTCGATCGTTTTCGCTACAAAGCCAGTTTGGCTTCGCAGGCGCAAAGCAAAATTAAACATATCGCCAAACTCCGTTCACAATTAAAAGAACACGTCGCCACTGCGGCTACCGCGGCTTTTCGTATTCCTTGTCCATCGGTAACTTCCGGGCCGGCGGTACGTTGTCAGGATTTGAGCATTGGTTATGATCAAAAAGTTATTGCCTCGGAAATTGAGTTCGAAATTCAGCGCGGTGACAAAGCGGCGATTGTTGGCGAGAACGGACATGGGAAATCCACGTTTCTAAAAACTCTCGCTGGTAAACTCGAACCACTGGTCGGTTCGGTCAAATGGTGGCATCATGCCGACATTGGTTATTTTGCTCAGCAGTCCGAAGAAGCTTTGGCGCCAGAGGCTACGGTTTTGCAAACACTAACCGCCGCCGCTCCGGTCGATGCTTCGGCCGAACGAATCTTGGCCGCCGCCGGCGCTTTCTTGTTTCATGGCGATGATTTAGAAAAACCTTGTCGTGTTCTCTCTGGTGGCGAACGCGCCCGTGTTCGTCTAGCTCGACTTATCTTGCAAGAACACAATGTCCTCATCCTCGACGAGCCTACGAACCACCTCGACGCCGAAACTGTCGAGGTCTTGGCTGTCGCGCTCAAACAGTATCAAGGCACGGTCATTTTTGTTTCGCACGCTCGAACTTTTACCAACGCCGTCACCGATCGTATTTATGAAGTTCGCAACGGCCAGGTTCGTCATTATGTCGGAACTTACGAAGAGTATGTTGCCGATTTGATGGTTGAGGCGGAGGAGGTTGGAGGGGTTGGAGAGGCTGGAAAGGTTGGAGAGGCTGGAAAGGCTGGAGAGGCTGGAGGGGCTGGAGAGGTTGTGGATCGGAAGGGGGTGGTACGAGAGTTGCGGCAGGCGCGGCGGGCGCAGCAGAGGTTGGAGGAGAAGATAAAAAAAATGGAAAAAGAGAAGGGCGAGATTTTAAAATTTTATTTTGAGAATCCGACGGATTACGCGCCGGATAAGGCGAAGAGATTGGCAGAGGTGGAAGAGGAGATTTGTGGGTTGGAGAAGGAGTGGTTAGAGTTGGAACCATCACACTCAAGTAGGACGTCTTAGACCATTTTTTTTGGGATGAGGGTGGGGATACAAAAGTCTTTCGATTAACAAAAAAAATAATATGCGCGTTCCGATTCGTAGATCCGAAATTCTTAACAGTACCACCAAAACTTCTGATGATTTTTTGTCGTCGGCGGCTTTGCAACGTTATAAAAGTGAATTAGAGAACTTGGTTAAAATCAAACGTCCCGAAGCTGTTAAAGAAGTTCAACGGACGGCCGAGATGGGTGATTTTTCCGAGAATGCGGCTTATCAGATGGCTAAGGGACGCTTGCGCGGTATTAATTCACGGATCACTTCGCTCGAAGAGAAAATCAAAAGAGCCGTGATTATCAAACCGGGCGTGGCTGGCAAGGTTTCGATCGGTTCGATTGTCACGGTTGAAGTCGGCGGCCGACAAAAGATTTTTGAAATTCTCGGCTCACAAGAATCCGATCCGCTTCGCGGCAAAGTTTCGTATTTGTCGCCGCTTGGTGTTTTGTTGATTGGGGCGGTTGAAGGAGATGTGGTTAAAGTTAAGACTAAGGGCGGGGAGGTGGAGTATAAGATTTTGGCGATTGAGTAAAAGTGTAAAATTGATCCACTACCTTTCTACTCAATCTATTTATTATGAACAAAATTTTAGTTACCTGTTACGCCGATCCCGATCTTGATGGCACAGCCTCGGCTTTGGCTTATGCTGAGTTTTTAAACAAAACCGGTCGGCCGGCCGTAGCCGGTGTGTTTGGCGAGCCGAGTGTTGAAGCTGAGTATCTTTTAGACAGGTTTAAGATTAAGTATCCATTAAAACTTTCCACTACCGCAGATTTTGAACAAATTGTTTTGACCGATGCCAGCACGTTATCGGGTCTTGATGGAAACATTGACCCTAAGGCTGTGATCGAAATCATTGATCATCGAAAAGTTAATGAGGCCGAAAAGTTTTTTAAAGCCAAAGTCCAAATCGAATTGGTCGGCGCGGCCGCAACTTTAGTGGCCGAGAGGTTTTTTGAAAAACAAATTTCTATGTCTTCAAATGCGGCCAAAGCTTTGGCCGGAGCCGTTATATCCAACACTTTGAATTTTCACGGTCCGGTTGTCAGCGATCGCGACCGTTCGGTCTTTGATCGTCTGAATCAAATCTCCGCTTTGCCGGAAAATTTTGCCCAGGAAATGTTTTTGGCTAAATCGGATTTGTCCGGCAAAAAATTGTTTGAACGGATGCGGAGTGATTTGGCCGGTTTGGAATTTGCCGGTCAAAAAATCGCCATTGTTCAACTCGAGATTGTCGGCGCCGAAGGTTTGCTCGCCGGCCGTGGTGGCGAAATTGTCGAGATTTTGAAAAAAATAAAAAATGAACAAGAGCTGGCTTTTTGTTTTATTAACATTATCGACTTAGAAAAATTTCAAAATTATTTTTTGGCCGCTGACGATGAATCGGAAAAATTGTTTGAGAAAGTTCTTTGTGTTGTTTTTAAAAATCATCTGGCAATTCGAAAAGAGTTGTTAATGCGTAAACAGATTGTGTCGTTGATTAAGAAAGAACTCGAGAGATAAACAAATAAGTGTCGATCGACACCTATTTGTTTATTTTGCCTTAGCTCCACTTTGATTTTTTAAACCATTCCCTTAGATCCTCTGCATACTTAACCCGATCTTTTGGATCGGATTTTTCGGCTGTCCAAAATTCGTTTTCAAATTTGTCGTTTTTAAATCTGGGTATGATGTGCAAATGGTAATGGAAAGCATGCTGGCCGGCGGCCGGCTCGTTGTTTTGTATAAGATTAACGCCGTCAGCCTGTTGGGTTTCTTTTACGGCCAAGGCGGTTTTTCTGGCGACACTGGCTAAACAATGAGCGACTTCGTCTGGTAAATCATAAATATTTTCATAATGATCAAAAGGAACAATTAAGGCGTGCCCCTCGTTGCCTTTTATAAAGTTTTTGAACTAATGAATCCGATCACCCAATTGTCTCGATAAAAAATATCGTTTTGAACAATCCAGGTTTTTTCGTTTTTTTTGTCCGTGGATAGCTAGGCAGATTGGGCAGAGGTAGTCTTTTGGAGCGTGGTTGTGCATATTAAGATAAGAATTTTTTTAAGGACGGTAAATCGGTATAGAGGTATAGGATTTTATACCCAGAGCCGAAACATTGATTACGTTTTCTTGGTCATCGTCAATAAATAAGATATTTGTTTTATCCACAAGTTCCGTAAAAGGAAGTTTGGAGGCTTCGTTGATTGTTTTTAAAACTTCGTTCCAAAATTCCGGTGTTTTCTTTTTGTGTCCTATGGCGGCAGAAAAAAAGACCCGTTCAAAAATTTTTCCGTTACCAATAAGATTTTGGCGATTGAGTAAAAGTGTAAAATTGATCCACTACCTTTCTACTCAATCTATTATTATGGGGCCACCTCGACAAATTCCACGACTGCTAATCTAGTCACCGTACAGTTAACTTTACGAGGTAATATTCAACTCCTAAATACGTTTGAAATAAAATAAAATTATTAAAAAAACGTGCCAGCTGTTTGGCGCGTTTCGAAGAATTGTTCGAGCCGTTACATGGGCGGCTCAGAGAAGATTTGGCGACGAATGTTGGTCGGATCAAGGTCTGGTGATTGCCAATCAACTTCTAGACGGTCATCGTCATTAATAAGAATTCGGAATCCCTGACACTCTTTGAGTGCTGGGATGTTTTTGCCCGTCAGGCCGTAGACAATAAGTTCCGAGTAAGGGCTGTGGCCGACTACAAGAACCCGGGCATCCGGTAGTAGCTGTTCAGTCCAACCGAGGAATTTCTTCGCGCCTTCAGTCGCAGTTTTTAGTGATAGTTCAGAATTGTGGGCAAAGGCGGCTTGCAACATATCTTCGCCACGAGTTGAGGCGCGGTGGCAAGCCCGCCACAAATCGATCAACTCGGGCCAGTTTAGGTAGATCTCGGCTTGTGGCGGCACGTTGTACCACCTGAAATCACCAGCCCCTTCACCAAAGCCTACCAATGACTGATAGGTGCGCCACAACCGGCTGGCGTAGAAACCGGTGAAGTCGCTACCATGCAGTTGTCGCTCACCTACAGTTCTGGCCAAGGTAAAACCCTTGGGTCCCAGTGTTCCGTGAGCCAGGCCATCTTTGATGGAATGCCGCCGAATTTCAATGAGTTTTCCCATGAGTCCTCCAAACATTTGGGATGGAGTAAAGAGTACCATTGAAATAGATTCGGGGTCAATAGAGGTTTTTATAAAAGTCGTTTTTCCATCCCCAGCCGGCCTTGCTGTTTTTAAAAGTTTTATCTATCCACCCAATTGTCTCGATAAAAAATATCGTTTTGAACAATCCAGGTTTTTTCGTTTTTTTGTCCGTGGATAGCTAGGCAGATTGGGCAGAGGTAGTCTTTTGGAGCGTGGTTGTGCACACTAAAACAATAAATAAGTCTCATAATCCTCCAGCTCTGCTGGAGAGACATCAATAGGCTCTGCCGTTCCGGCGAGAAGACAACGAACACACGGAAAGATAAAAACATGGGAAGTACTTCGAAGATAAGTTGCGAAAAAATTAAAAGCAGTCTTAACAAAAATTTGTGTCTTTTGGAGAAATTGGATTGAATTTTTTCGGAATTGATTTGTCTGAATTGTTGATGCAGGCGTTGAGGTTAAAAAAAATATGACTGTGAGTAAAATTGGAACGATGAGTAATTAGAATTCCATTTGTAATTAACAAACTAAAATAGCCCCTTATAGGGGCTTTCACGAAACTACCGGCTCTGCCGGTAGAGGATCATTTTATTTTTCCGCTTCGGCGACGATTACAAAAATTTTGTCGAGCCATTCGTTTAGCTCGTTTTTTGTTAGTCCGTCGATTTTTCCTTGAATCGTCCGACATTCTTGATCGACGTGGGCATATTCTGTCCATGTTTTTTGAATTTTTTCGTCAACTTTTTGGGGCGCGGTTGTTTGTAAAGGGTTTTCGTCCATTAAATTTTGTAATTTAAAAGTCGCTTTCATTTTTTGTATTCTGGCAAAAGTCGCTACACCCAAAGTTTCATTAATCAATAAACTGAAAGTTAATTTTCGGTCGGTTTTTTCTGCTCGGATTTTTATGAATATATGATCCGAATAATCTGTTCCGCCGTTTTCGGCGCTTTGGCGTTTTGTTTCTTCGTCGGTTGTGAATTCGTGGCGATAAACAGTAAATTCGCCAGCTGCCGCTTGTCCGACCCATTGTTGTAAGGTTTTTTTGGCCTTTTCCAACTCGGCCGGAGTTACCGGCGATTTGGTTTCGGTTTTAGCCAAGCTTTCCTTTTGAATTTTCTTAAAAGTTTTTTCGATATCTTTTTCGATTTCAGCTGGAACAGTCGTGGTTTTTTTGAGTCTTTTTCCGGTGTTGACTGCCCAAAAAAATTCCAGTCCGTGGCGCCGTAAATTGGCAATGTCAAACTGTAGGGCTCCTAATCTGGAATTACGGCGGCTGGATAAATATTCTGCCAATTGATCTTTGGCCGCCAAAAAGACCTGGAAGTTTTCCAGATCTTTTCCCGAAAAAACCGAATTTAAAAAATCAATTTCCGGATGAATTTCTTCGGGGTATTCCGATCTGTTTTCTAAGAGAACTTTGACGATCCGCTGTACGGTCTCGGAGATTTTTAGAAAATTTTTCTTTTCTGTTTCTTTGATGAAGTTTAGTTTTTCGATTAAAAGTTTTTTTCGCAGGGTTTCGAAACTACTGCGCAGATCGCTGGCTTCGACGCCGATTTGAACATGTTGGTCAGACTCAACATCCAAAAGCCGCATACTTAATAATTTTTCTGACAGTTTGTTGACTTGGTCTTGAAGTTTGTTTACACCCTCTTCGTCTTGTCGGCCTCTGGTCCAAACGGTGATTTCGCCGCAGAGTTGTGTTGGTCGACGATAAAAATCCGCTTGTTTTTCAATCGGTATGGTTCGCTCCCATTGTTCGGCGTTCATTTTTGTCATAGAGTTTTTTTGCGTTGGAAAATAAAAATATCATGGAAGGGTATTTGACTGACCGCGACAAATCCGGCCTCTGCGAATTCGTCAAAATTAAAACCATGAGCTCTGAAATTACAGCCCTCCATTTTTTTTGAAATTTTTTCAATTTGTTCTTCTGTTAGACCGAATTGGGGATAATCTATCGGGGCCACCGAAAGAGTTTTGATTAAAAAAACGCCATTTTCCTTTAGAACCGCAGCCACTTCTTTTAAGATCCGAATTCTTTTTTCCCGACTGGAAAGATCCGGGCCTAAATAAGGGTCAAAACCGCCCCAGTCTCGGCTTTCATTTCCAAAGACATTATACGAGGTTACAAAATCAAATTTTTTAAACCGTTCGTTCAATGCCGAAAGTTGTTCGGCCGGAAGCGGGGTCTGGTGTATGTCAATTTGTTTTTCTTTGGCAAAGTCTTGCGTGAAATCTTGAGCTTGAGACACGTCGAAAAAATTAGGATTAGGGAAAACAACGGTTTTGGCTTGACCGATCGCGAGATCCCCGATGGTACTGACGGGGGAAGGGCCGCCGATTTCACAAATAGAACCGCCGGTTTTTAATTTTGAAATTTCTTTAAGTCCTTGGCTGTGCAACCAAAAAATAAGATAAGCCAAAGTAGCAATCTCGGAAGGCCAGCCACCACTGATATGTTTTCGATAAATTTTTTCAGCCAAAAGTTTTTCTTCTTTGTCTTCTTCTCCTTTTCTGTCTTTTATGTTTTGACTTCTTAAACCTTTGGTTAAAAATAAGTCCAAAATTATTGGCCCAGCTTTTGATAAATCCGGCACAACACAAGCCGATTCTTTACTGGTTTCTAAAGCTTCACCAATATAGCCTTCGGCAAAATTTTCTTGTCCCATAATAAAAATAATTTAAACTTACACTAGCCTTTATTTTATACCGAACCCGTCTCCCCGTAAAGAAAATCAGCCTTCCACAGCCCCCTTGCTTTTTTTTGCAGATTCTCTTATACTATTTTCGTTCCTTGAGGACAATTTAAGATTCCGGGGTAGCTCAGCGGCAGAGCAGTTGACTGTTAATCAATTGGTCGTGGGTTCGATCCCCACCCCCGGAGCCATGAGAAGGCGTGTGAGGCCGTGCCCTCCATAGCTCGCCGCGAGCGACGGAGGGCGACCCACGTGCCTTATCAAAAAACTATCATCAAAAATGATAGTTTTTTGTTTGCCCGCTTGGCTGTCTTGGTTCTGAAAACAGTTCGAACCCCACTCACGGTCGAATGACATGGGTGGGACGAGAGAAATGGCGAAAGTCTGATTTTTGGTTGTTTTGTTATGGAATTTGTTGGTTCGAGTCCCAACCGTAGTTTTATTTTTTATTTTGGATGCATAAACGACTTTTATTTGGTATGATATTTACCGTAACTTAACTCTTTTGTATGCCAAAACGACCAGAAAGCGATTTAGAAATTCCATTACAAGAACGAAAAAATATTGGAGAACGAATTTTAGGTGTGGTTGATCCTAAAGGGATAAGCCGCGCAGAATTTGAAAAATCTCCCAACCTTTTATTTCACGGAAGTTCTAAACCTTTTGAATTTAGACCAGTTTTTGATTATCGTTCCGAAAGTTATATTCGAGAGCAGGATGGAAGCACAACTCTTGGTTTTGGATTTTATACAAGTGATTCTCGCGAAGAAGCTTCTCAATATTCTCGTGTTCGTCAAGGCGGTAAACCAAACGAAAATTTTATAACACCAATTTTGCCTTTTAAAGCGCGAGTGTTGGATTTACGTTGGAAAGACGATCAAACCAGAAATGCGCCTTTTCCACCAGGACTTGTCGAAGCATGGCGTGTTGCCTTTTTTGAATATTTTCGAAATAGAAAACCTCGCGAAGGAAATGTTGGAATGATTTTGGATTCATCTGAAGTTGAATATGCCACCTACCTTGAACGTGTTACAAAACTCAAGGCTGTTGATCTTCGCACACTTCTTGAAACAGCTCCGGCACCAGAGGTTAAAAGCCGAAATCTTCCATCGCCATATTGGGCAATTCTTTTTTCCGAATTTATGTTAGCTCAAGGATATGACGGTTTGGTTTATAATGAAGGTGGTGAAGGTTGGAAAAGTCATGGTCCGAGTTATGTTTTTTATAACTTACTTAGATCCTGCGTGAAAAAATGATTTTTCACGTAAAATTTAGGTAATGTATAAAATCATTTTTAATCGTTCTTTTATAGAACGTCGTTCAAATCCTTTAACTTGTCGATTTTCTTTTTGGCGTAC
>Ga0209319_1000765_pt1 | contig 34816 bp, 23 predicted proteins | sample RifGroE2_FD_184000 | JGI IMG/M metagenome (GOLD analysis project Ga0209319, IMG submission 184000) | Groundwater microbial communities from Rifle, Colorado - Groundwater E2 (SPAdes) (version 2) | ecosystem: Environmental > Aquatic > Deep subsurface > Groundwater | place: Rifle, Colorado, United...
CTTTTCTATTTAATGCTTTTTCTACTATTACTTTTTTTGCTTCTTCTGTTAAATGCCTCATTATTTCACTCTCGCCGTCCCCTTTAAGTTTTTTACTTAGAAGCGACAACTATCCTGACACAGGGGGTTGAAGAACCAGATATGTTGCTCTTGCTATGTGAAGAAGTTGTGTTTTTTTGGGGCGGAGGAGTGCTATTTTCTGATGCAATTAAAGGTATATTTTCTTCTCTCAATAATGGAAGAGTTGCTTTAGCGGTAGCTTGGAGTGAAGGTGAATCTGTGGGCGTTGAAAGTTTTCTGGATATATTAAACAGTAAGTTTTTTATAAATATTATGTCAATTGTCCAATCAATATCATTTTGTTGGGAAGATGATGTGTGTGGATTGGTGGTGTTGTATAGTACTTGCATAAAATCACTAAGAGTTTCTATAAAGCATTCGCTATTAGGGTTGATTCTACTAAAAAATTTTTCAAAACTATTCAAGTATTCATTTAAAAGAACATTTAGGTTTGGTATATTTTCTTTTAAATTGCGTTCATTAACAAATGCACTCGCCGCAAAGTCATCTAAAACTTGAGCCACACCGTAGTAATACTTTTCTAGTTCCAAATTACTCATGTGCGTCTTGATTTTTTGTTGCGTTCTTGAAAAAGTTTCTTGTAACCTGCGGCGTGTATTAATTTCCTCTGATTCCCGTACTATAGTATAAGTTGCATTGTAAGGATCAACAGTTTTTAATTCTGTTACTTTTGAAGATGAAGGGCAGTTTTTTTCTTCTTTTTTTGCTTTTTGGCAATGGTTGTTAGATCCAAGCAAAAGACCATAAATTCTTAGTATTTTGATTGTTATCTCTTTAGTGGTAATTACATCATTTTCAATGATGTAATATTTAGTATTGTTAAAGTTTTCAGGAGCAGAATTTGTTGGCATAAATAATATTCGGTTAATGTGAGTTGTGAAAACATCGGTGAGCATGGTCAGTATTTTATTATGTATTTTTTGTGTATATACATTGAGTTTGTATGTGAAACATTCTTCTGAACTAATGGCAGAAACAAAAAACTTATCGGAAAAGTTAAGTGTTTTAGTAAAATCAAATATAGCCAATAATTTTTCACTTAAAGCAAGTAGAGTTGAGATATCAAGATCTGGAGGATTGTCTAAACTTAATTCTCCTGTTGATGATGAATGTGCAACATTTTTTATAAAATATTCTAGTTTTTTCCTAGTTTCTTCTTTTGCGGCGTAGATACCGCTAGTGGTGGAATCAGGCGCTGAACTTGCTGAGGAACTTGCTGAGGAAGTTTGTGAAGTACTTTTTCGTCTTAATTCCCCTAATGTGGCGGAATCTTCGGTTAGTATCTGGTGAATGATTAATAAATCATTTACGTTGACAAGACCTTTGTTTAAAGCGCATTCAGGGTCTAAACGGTCATAAAGTTGTTTGTTTTGTGAGGATGAGAGGCTGGGGATGTAATGTGAAGAGCTGAAGAATATAGATGAGGGATCTTTGGGAGTGTGGGACGAAGAAGAAAGCGAAGACGAAGATGAATGTGTAGTTGAGGAGGGGTCGGGAAAATGAGGTACTGATGATGGGGCTTGCTTTAGCACATTTGCTTGCTCATCTAGAAAAAATTTCAGCAGAGTTACATTTCTAAATGTCGTTAACAATATATTTTTTATTGGTGCATTATTCATTGGATTTGCCTCTATTATTTTAGGTGGTTAATATATGGATGTTTCTTTAATTATCTTCATTAATTTGTTTTTTCTAAGTTAAATTACTTAATTGTAGCAATAAATTTCTTATACAATTATTAAAACCCTAAGAAAGACAATAAACTAGCCATTCTTATGGGTGAGGTGCTGATGGTGGTGGTGCCGAAGATGAGGCTGCTGGTGGAGAGGCAGCTGGTGGAGGGTTAGCTGGCGCTGGTCCCTCCCAGTTTATTTGGCAATCATTTACTTGTAATGATGGGTTTGTCGAATCTATTGTACCGCATAATAATTTATATAACCTATTCATCTTTTCAATGTGAGCAGACTTTTTTCGTGCATCTGTAGGAGGCGTTTTCAAAGCAAGCAAACCTTTATAAGTATTATCGAAAGTACAAAAAATTTTTTTAATATGTTGGAATAAATTATCTGGAGCTTTTGTAATTATATTAGAACTTGGGTTTGTATTGTTAAAATATGAGATATAAAATTCTTCATTTTTTGTTATGTATAGAATCTTAAAAATATTACGTTCAGGTTGAGCTATACGTGAATCAGATTTAAATGTACTTACTTGTAAAATTTTGATGGAATATGGCGGTGGTTGTTCCTCGGGAAATGGTTCTAAGGATGGTTTTCTTCTTGCTCGTATTTCTTCAAAAAGACTCCTTGGTTTTCTCTTAAAGGTAGCGTTATTAGCATAGTTGCTTGAGGTGGGCTGGGATGTGAGTGTATCACCACCTGAGTTTTGAGCGGTTTTGATTAGTGAGTGTGTAGGTTCATGGCTGCTAGTTGGTAAAGGTGGTGGAGGTGGAATAGAAGTATCATTGTCTGGTAATGATGGAGTAGGTAGAATATTTTTTTTAACTGGTACTGGTACTGGTGGTGACGTTGCTGGTGAAACATGATTTGATGGCACTGGTTCTGATGACGAAGACCGTGTTGTAATAATTGGTTCCCCTCTATTTATTGCATCTATTTGTAACCTATGGCTTACTTCCACGAGTGTATGGTTTCCCATGTGTAAAAAATCATTTATTGAATTTTCTTTTGCTTGTGTTATCGCAGAGGCTTCTTTATCCGATAAATGCATTACAGGCGGCAATACTTCTATTGCAGTTTGTGGATGTGGTGCTATAAAATACGATGCTTGATTATGGTAGCTAAGCGTTGAGGTGCTTTGACTTGTAGAAATTGGTTGCGAAGATGATGTATTTGCACCGCTTATTGCGATTGGTCTTGAAATTGGAAGTTGGGTAGGATCCGAGTGAAAAGCGGGAATAATTGCAGTCGCAGTAAATGACTCATCATATTGATTTGATAAAGCGGCTTGGTTTGGATGAAAAAAACGGTTATGACTAATGCCAGCGAGCATACCGTTAACAAAAGAAAATGAATTGCTACTAGTGAAAAGTGGATTTTTGGCAAGTATTTGTGAAGTCTGTAGTATGTGTTCTAAAAAAACTTTTTTGTCTTGAGAAGAATGGTAGTTTTTTAACTGAGCTATATAAATTTGTAGAAACCCAAATGATTCCCGTATCTCGGTAATATGTGTTTGTGAATTTTGTATCTCTGCCTTATTAGCCGTGCTGTATAACATAGAAGAAGCATTGCATAAGAATCTAGAGATAATAATGCTTTCAAGCAGCAGATTTTGCTCCGTAATTACCACATTGGTAGAATCAATTCTATAAATAGCCTCTAAATTTAATCGGCTGCTTATCTTATCCAAAAAGTCTTTAGTTTTATGTCTTAGATCAATATCTTTTGCATTTTGCATTACATTATGACGGCCAAACCTTTTATGCTTCATGTCGCTATGTAATTTTAGAAGACAAGGGTGTTGTAAAATCAAGTTTAGTGCATTGTAAGCAGCGCTTATTTCATGAAGAGCAAGGCACTTAATGCTGAAATCACACATTTTAAAGATAAAATCTGTTATAAAATTTGCAGAGAGAGAAAAATTGTCATTTAATTCAGTCGTTGTGCGACAGTATTGCAGAAAATTATTAAGATCATTGGAGCTCCAAAAAAAGTGCAAATTACACAAGTCTGTTATATCCTTTTGGCTATGATTTGGAGCTTTTTGTAGTTCAGTTATTAGTTGTGTTAAGCTCTGGGTAATATTAGGGGTGAATGAATGATTTATGGTAAGTGTCGACGCAATTGATGGGGGTGGTGATGATAGTGTGGAAGTGCTGTTAACAGGATTGGAGGCGAGGTTGTTTAATTGTTCAATTTTTACCCATTCGTCTTGGCTTTTTGGTTTTGGTATATAAGCGTATGGATCGTATGGTTGTAGGGTGAAAGAGCTATATGATGACTGATAAATTAAAAGCATGCCCAATACATGAGAAAGAGGGGTGATGTCTTGGTTTTCCAAGTTTGTAACCCCCGAGGATAAAAGACAAGTTTCTACGCTATTGCGGCAATCTAGTAAAATAGTTTTGGTTGAAATCATATCTAATGGCTTATCAGCAGGAGTACGTAAAATATTCAAGCATGTCCTGATTGTTTTAGATGCTATTTGAAAATTTGCGTACAATTGTGGATTGCTTGGAGTAATAGATGGATCAATTTTCCCAGCAACTTGGCTCATAATTCTTGTAAGATAGCGTAAAAAAGTGCCTATAACATTGATCTGCAAGCTTATCTCTATTGCTTTTTTAGAGGTATTTAGTGTTAGTAATGAAGATTTTTCTTGCATTCGTTTGAAAAAATCGAAGATAGATTTACGCTTTAGTACTTCATATGGGTTTTCTGACATGAAGTTGAGATTTGATGAAATAGATTCATGTTGTAAATTTATTAGGCATGGGTTTTGCAAAACCGCGTGCAAAGCAATCTTTGCACCTTGAATATCTTTATTAGCTAAGCAATTAAGGGTTATATCCTGCATAACGGATATAAATTGCTGTGTTAAGTAAAGAATTTTCTGTGTATCGGTGGTGGGTTCTTTTATTTTACGGCAGTGATATAAAAAGCCCTCTAACTCGGGAGAGAGCCAGAAGTTTCTGATTAATTGTAGATCGGCATTATTTGGATTTATTGGCGTTTGTTTGCTAACCAAAGCAGCATCAATGAACTCTAAAAGGCGTGTCATTTTGTCAATCGAAGTGCTTTTAACCTGTTCTTTGATTTTACAGGCTATAAGTTGTAGAAAGTTTTTTGTGCATATTTGGTGACCCATTGCTGTGCTGGTCATATCTTGCCTGAGACATGATTGGTGGTGGGTGGCATATATTGTTTCTATAAAATGCGTAAAGGTATTCATTATATCAAGACCGGTTAGCGTGAAGTTTTGTGGTAACGTACTGAGAAAGGATGTGATTTGTGGTTGGCAAAAGTTGTTCCATAAAGATGGTAAGTGGTCTCTAAAAATACCATGATCTTGCTCAATGCGTAAGGCGGTTAAATCAATTATGATCGCCATATCAGTGAGCCGTGCCTTTTGTTGTGAATTAGTATGCTGGTTTAATACACCATAGGTTTGTAACGCGCTGGCGGTAATTGCAACATGTTCATCTGAGGCGTTACCCCAGGTGGTATCATTGCGAGCTGGAGTTAACGGAGCGAATATTTCGTCAGCGTTTTGATGTGATAAAGTTAAGGAAGAAAGGTTAGTGTGAGCATTAAAAACAGTGTTTAGTATTTCTATAATTTTGTTAAATATGAGTAATTGTTCCACAGAAGCTGATGGTGCAGATATTTTGTTTTCGCTGATAACTCTCCTGAAAAAAACAACAATTTCCTCTGGATAAAGTTTCAACGCTATTTTTTCTACGAAAGCCAATAGCAAAAATATATCGTTAGTAGTGCAGGTTAATTTTATAGCCTCTTGCATTTGCTCTTTTTCTTCTTTTAGTTGTTTTATTAATGTGGTTTTTGGGGTTGCTTGTGTAAGATCCATGTTGTTTGTGGAAGATGGAGCAGCGGAAGTGTCTACGTTAGTATTTTTTATTCGACAAATAAGAAAGTCGACATTGTCTTTTTCTTTTAAAGAATGTTGTTGAGGTATATTTGGTGATGTGGATGATGAGCCACTAGCAGAAGTAGACTCTGGAGTATATTGTGCAAGAAACGCAATTGCTGGGCTAGGGTTGAGGTTGGAAGATGAGGGAGTTTGATTTTGTATTAAGGTTTGATTGATAATGGTTTTGTCTAAAAAAAGTTGTATTAGTTTGGTGTATCCAAATGTTAATAGTAACAAAGTTTTGTCATCTGTGCTGGTTGCTTGGGAACTGTTTAGAGTTGAAGAATGCATCATTTGTTATACCTCTATATTTGGAGTTTATGGAATCAAATATCTCTTAAAAGTGCGAAAAAATTTGCGTAGATTTTTGGGGTAAGATGATGTTTTTCGCAATTAATAAGAGATCAGGATTTAGTTTGATCTATATTTAAAAAAGAAGATAGTTGGGAAAAATACTTAGTAATTAAGAGTGTTAATGAAGTAATGATGATTAAAGAAGATGCAAATTTTATGGTTACTATTTTGGTTGAAAAACATCTGACAGTTCAGGGTAAGCTAGTGCTATCATAGGCAGGATCTTGTGATGAATAAAGAAGGATGTTAAAGAGGATTTTGTTGTAATGCTCAATTTTTTCTTTAAGTTATATATATGTGCTTCTATAGTTTTAAATGTGCGATTTGTATTGTTAGCTATGTTTTTAGCACTATAACCGTGACAAAGATAAAAAGCACATATCGCTTCCTGTTTTGTAAGATATATATTTTTTCTTATTCCGTCTAAATGAATGTTTTCTATTGCTGTGTTTAATAAATATTCTTTCGATGTGCTAGTGATAAAATTACATTGAAAAAAATTTATTTCTTCCTTGTTTTTTATACTAATGTCAATAATTTTTAAATTATTCAGCTTCTCTATCAAAGAATGTCGTGTGTAGCAACTTAATTGGCTTTTAATACCATTAAGACAATTTTCTATGGTTTGGTGGGAGCAGCGTAGTTTTTCAGCTATTTCTCTCATGGAAAACTGCATGATTAAATAAATAAGCAACATTGTTTCCCGTGCAGTTAGAAATATTTTTTTTTCGCCTTGTTGGTATATAAACCTAAATTGGTTCATGTGAGAAAGTATAGACGCACACGCATTTAAAGACATATCATGTAAGGGAATACAGTTCGTTATATTTTTTACCGTAATTGGATTTTCTTCAGCATATGTGATTGTTTTATTTCCCTTGTCTTTAAAGTAGAGAATAAACCGATCTAGCAGATCAATATTAGATTTTAATACGTCAGAATTTTTTATAGTATTTTTGGGTATACCAAAATAATATAATTCCACAAAGTTAGGAAAGCGCTTTATTAGAGTTATGCCGTTAGTAATGTTGTAATGTTGTTCTGCTTCAGCAAATGATGCAGAGACATCTGCAACTTCTTTCCACTGAAAATAGTCTTGATAAATGTCAATTTCTTTAATGCAAGATTTTTCTACAGTGTTTATGTATTTTTTGGCATACGATTTTTTAATGTAAAAGTCTTCTATATATTTGGGATAATTAGTAAGTGAGAGACGGCTATTATCTTTATTTAGTCTGATGTAATTGAAATAATTAATACCCAACAGGTTTTTTATAGGCGTACACAAGTCATTTATTTCAGAAGATTTAGCTAATAATTTATTAAAATTAGTAAGGGATAATCCAGATACACACATAATTTTAATTAGAAAATATTAATGCAATATTAAATTAATAAATAAATACAAAAACTTTGTGAATATTATAGATCAGTATAACTGAAAAAAAACATAGGTAAAAATACTTAGTCAATAAATTAAATTGATAATTTTAATATCTTCTAACCAGTGGGTTTTCTGTAGAAAACCCATTTTTTAGTAAAAATATGCAAAAGTATCACTGTTGCAAAAAAAACAAAAAAGTGCTAATTGTTTAAAATATAACTATTTTAGATAGAATGAGAGGTACTTTTATGGCTTTTCTTGCTCCAGTAGTTAATAGGTGTTTTAATAAAATATTAATAATTGGTGCCGCAGACCTGAAAAATGTGGAGATGTTTTTGAAGCTTAAATGTCCAGTACCCAGCTTAATAGTAACAGAACTTAGATCATTTGAAGTGCTTAAAAGAGATTATGGAAGTGAGTATGTAAAGCGTTACAAAAATCTTAACGAACTTGGAGTTGAAATGCATTTTGGAATTAATGCGCTAAACTTGCACACCAAGCCATTTTTGCATTTGTTAAAAAATGTTGGTTTTGTTTTTTGGGGTTGTCCTTATTTTGGTCGAGATTTAGATTACGATAGCATGAGGGGCAGAATTCTCAATAATTTCTTCGATTCAGTTGGTATGGCTTGTGAGTCCGTGGCACAACCTATGCCAAAAATTGGCATTGCGCTTGACTGTAAAAGCCACGATGGTGAATTTAATAGATGTAGAAGATTTGATTCACATGAACATGTTAACTGGAGGGTTGAATGTCTTGTAGATTTGGAAGGATACTATGAGCACTCAGTAACAGATCCAGTAGGCAAAGCCAGGATGCTCCTCCCTTCAATTTATTCTAGTTTTGTTAGTATGCTTATGTATGAATTTAACCCTTTACAAGAAATACAACATGGTGAAGCGTTAGTTATTCCAGTAGAAGTATATAAAATTCCAGAATTTGTTGATTTTAAGCAAAAAAACCTGGAATTTAATCTGTCAGTTTCATGGTATCCGCTCAGTAAAATCCCCGTGGTTAAATTGAGTGAATTATTTAAAAATGGCAATTTCATAAAGGATATAAAACCTTATACAATAAATATATTGTCAACAAGTCACGGCTGTTTTTCTCTCCCTACCTATAGATTTCCCCTCAGTGAGACGCAGATTTTACGAGAAGTTGGAAAAGTTTTTGATTCGCCAGCTTGTGCATACATAAGAGTAGAATTGAAAAGAAGTTTATTGGAACTAACTACGGGAGAAAAAGAAGTAATAATTCAGGGGGTCTATCAGGTCACAAAAGGAGGAGCTATACCGTTTTTTTTATCTTATCCAAAATTACAAGAAAGGATAGCTCGCACTCTTAACTCCATTTTTTTACAAAAAGAAGAGCAAGCAGGGATTGTTTCTTTGCGCTATAACCTTGATCTTTTAATAAAAGATTTACAAGAAAAACCTGGAAACAAACTTGATCTTAGTAATGAGGGATTTTGTGACGAAACAGCACGAGACTTCGCGAAAAAATTACAAGGTATTATAATTAAAAAGCTGTATTATATAGACCTTTGTAATAATAATCTTACTAATATAGGCTTTTCTGCAATAATGCGGGTATTGTCAAGTTTCCCAGATTTAAGGTGGATTGACTTTAGTCAGAATGAACTTATTACTAGCAATAAAATTATACATGAAATGGAATATTTACATCATTTTGTTTCTATCTTTACAACCAGTATTAATCCTAGATTTGTTTATATAAAGGCGAGAAAAGTCAAGAATTTCTATTATCCTATTGCTCCATTAATCGATGTCTCAGACAGCACATGGGCAAAATTTATTTTTGCCCGTTATTTTACTTTAGTGCAAAAAATTAATGGTGCTTATCATCCTGTTACGGTTAATAGGCATTCTATGTTTAGTCCTTTGGCAGGAATACGTGTTGCTGAGGTAATCCCCGCAGTGAGTGAGTTGAAATCTGATTCTGTCATAAAATTATGTTAAACAGATTAAAATGCTCAAGGTGACCAATAGCTTGGTATGCCATAATTACTGCTATTTAAGTTAAGGATCTTTTAAGTGTATTGTTAATATACATTTTTTCTAAAGGCTTTTTTTCTTTGCGCTGGCATGCCTTGCACGCAGTTCAATGTCAATATAGCGATCGGTTGTTGCGCTTGAACTATGGCCCGCATCGTCGCGCACGTGTTCGCGCGGGCGATGTTTGACATCATCAGAAATTCCGGTGTGACGCAGCCAATGGACAGTTGCTTCATTAAGTGTTTCTGCTTCTTCTTCCTGCCCATCTTTTTTAAGTTTTTCTATCGCCGAATCAAAACAAGATTGCACAATCTCACGCACGTAAGTTGTGCTGCTGATTGCTCCTTTACCTTTTTCTTTTGGCAGAAGAGGGGAGTTGTCGGCTGGAGACGGAAGTTGTGAAAGCCCTAAAAATTTACGGTATCTTTTTAAAGCTTCAAGCATAGCGTCACTAACGGCAATTTGGCGTTGTTTATTGCCTTTACCAACAGTATTGAACCACCAACTGCCTTCGCTATCGCGATTGAAATCAGACATTTTCGGTAACCAGCGCGCGCTTGCTGTTAATTCGGAAATACGTAAATACATGGCGTAAAGGGCAGTAATGATAAATAAAGTTCTTTCCTGCATGATTGGATTTTCTTCCGCCATTTTTTTTGTATTTTCAATCACATAGTGCCATTGCATTTCGGAAAGACGTCTGACTTTTGGCATGCTCTGCTGTCTGCGAATAAATTGGCTTTTTTGGCGGATTAAGGCAACTGGGTTAGCAAAAACATATTCTTCTTGCAGTAAATAATTGTAAAAACTACTCAAAATAGCGAAAGTTTCTTTAACTGCGCCCTGGGAGCGTGCAAAATTTTTGATTTCAGGTTTTTTACCTTTACGGAAAGCAGATTTGGCAACAGTTACCACAAAAGGACGCCATTCTGGATTAGCAATGCGTAAACCTTCCTTATTAATAAAGTGTGGCGCCTTTTTGATACCAACCCATTCTTTAGGTGGGTTTTGGCAAAATTCTAAAAATGCTTCAATATCCTGTCTATTTAATTCTTTTAAAGGTTTTTTTGCGATTAAAGAAGACCACAGCAATAAGCGCTCTATTTCGCGACGGTAACTATTAAACGTCCCCTGGCTGCCGCGATAAGCTTTTAAAAAATCCAAAGCAAAAGAAAAATCTTTAATTTCTTTTAGGCAATTTGGTTTTGATAAAAAGTCTAATTGTTCTAGAGCATCAAAAATTGGTGGAGGGTTTTGCATACCAAGAAGTTTATAGTAAGCGTGTGATAGGGGCAAATAGAAAACTTATAATTTTATATGAAATAAATTGTTATATAAATCAATCATCTATTTTAAAAACAGCTAATTTCTCAAAAAATTTGGGTACTATAATCAAGATTACGTAGCTGCAAGTTTTTGATCCTCGTTAAAATCCGCGTTAAATCATATGGATGCGCAACAATAAAGACGCAAGCTAAAGACTTGCTGCTACTTTATTCTTGTAAATCCATCATGGTTTTTGAGAGGTTATAAAAACTAAAAAAATAGTTTTAATTGTAGTTTTTAACCAAAAAAGTCATACCGCTAATTAGTTCTAAATAAACCCAATTATTATTTCTTAAATTTTTACCAATATCAAGAGAGGTGATAACAGTGCGACCAATGATACCGCGTTGATCCAGGTGACCTGCTGAATTTTTGATATGTAAACGCCAAGGATCGTGGAAGGCATAAGCTTTGCCATTTATTTCACCAATATAAAGCATAATGTGACCGTGTAGCCAAATCAGGGTTAAAAAAGGTTGTCCTGTTTTTCGGATGATTTTTTCTTTTTGTCGATCTGAATAATCGTCTAAGGGTATAAACTCACCAGTATCAGCTTGGGCTGTGGAGTTGCGCGGTAGCCAAATGCCAAAAGGCGTAAAAAGCGCCTGCATGGTTGAGGAACAATCCCTTAACCCATGTACTCCGCCCCAGCCATAACGTTTACCCAAAAATCGATTAGCTAAAGAGGCTATATTCTTGGTGGTGATTTTTAGCGGCCAAATTTCAGAAAATTGTTTATTTAAATTAACGGTCTTAAATTGCGCATAACCCGTTTGATTTTTTGCTGCAACCAAAACCTGATAAGACGAATAATTATTAGTTAAAAGTGGGAAAAGATCGCCAATTCTGCTGTTTATAGGGCGCTGTCCATTATCATCATAAATCGGTTGAGCGTCTTTTGTGGCAACGATAAAAGTATGGTTTTGCCAGTCATTGATGAAATTATTATCGACATAAGCTAAATCAGTGCTTTTTACCCAGCCAACACAGTTGTATGGCGTGATTACTAAGTCCCAGACGCGATCATGAGTGGTGTGCAGTATAAAAAGTGGTACATTAATATTTAAAAATGCTGTCTGGAAATTGTCAAAAGGGTGGTTTTTACCCTCTTTACGCCAATCGCCAAATGATGGTTGGTCAATCGGCAGAAAGCGTAAATTAGTAGCGCGGATAGTGATGGCGCGCAGTTTTAAGTTTGGGTAAGTTGCTAAATTTATATTGTTTTTAATATGGATGGTGCTTAAAGATGGATTGGCGTACCAAACTGGGTGTTTGGTGAAATTTCTTAGTATTTTAGTATAGTCAGCTTTAATGGAATTTTGGTTTTGCCAAAGAAATGGTGTTTCCCATGGGGCAAAGAAATCTTTGATATATTTTTCTTTGAGTCGTAGAGCGATTTTTGGTGATACAGCAGGAATGTTTTGGTTGTTTTTTAAAAAGACCAAATTGTTTTGTGGAATTTTGTTTATTTCTTGTTCCAAAGAGTTGGAACTAACGCAACCGCAGAGAATGAGGCAACAGGTGAGGCAAATTGTTATCAACAAAGATGTGGTGCGGCTGGTTAGGAATGAAGTAGGTTTCATGAAAAAATTTTGAATTTTAAATGAATGAATCGCTGCGCGATATTTTTATTTAAATATTTTGAAAAATTGTAACTTCTCAAAAACTATAGGCAAATGACAAGAATAACGTAGCCGCAAGCTAAAGCTTGCGGCTTCATTAATTGCATACCTATATGATTTAACACATATTTTAGCGCAGGCTAAAGCCTGCGGCTACAAAATCACAATTATAATATCTCAACTTTTTGAGAAGTTACTAAAAATCAAAGTAACATATTGATTTGTAAGGTAATCGTATTTACATATCTTTTGGAAAACATTATGAGGTGACGCATTAATTCAAAATTCATAATTTGAAATTTTTTTTCAGTCCCAATCAACGCGAATTACTTTTTCCTGCAAATTAACTTCGTCAATAACATGTTTGATATAAGGGATTAAACGCTGTTGTTTTTTACCTAGTTCATCAATTTCTTCTACTGTCATAACATCGTTAGCACCAGTAGAAAATAAATTAATAATTTTACCTAACTTGATGTTATTGCGATTAATAACAGTTAAGCCTTCTAAATCAGACCAATAGTATTCGTTGATGTCAGGTTTTGGTAATTGTGAGCGTAAAATGGCAATAGGGCAGTTTGTGAAGCAGGCAGCAGCATCACGATCATCGCAATGGGGCAATTTGACGATGGGTTTTTGGCAGTGTTGTAAGATTGCTTCTGGTTCTATAACTTGCCAACGACCGTCTTTTTCGATTTGCCAAGGGCGAAGGTGCTGAAGATTTTCTTTAGGTGTTGTGTAAGAATTGAGATGTAACCAGCCACGTACACCATGTGCACGACCTAAGCGACCTACGATGATTAATTTATCCATTTTTTGAAAATTACGGGTGAGTAAACATAACCACAAATTTTAGGGCGATAAAACGCGAGCTAACTAAAAAGTTTGTGGCTACAAATTTCGTTGCAAACAAGCGAATAAAACGCAGGCTAAAGCCTGCGGCTACGGGCTTGTGGTCATGCAAGCTAAAGCCTGCGGCTTATACTTCAGTTTCAGGATTTAGAGCTTCTTCAGCGCTTTCTGGATGAGCTATAGTTTCTTCAAGATTTTCCTCTGCTTTTGCTTCTGGAGTTAACTCAGCAGCATCTGCACTGGCTTTTTTACTTGTTTTTGCTTTCTTTTTGATACTACCTTTATCTGCACCAATTGTTTTGTGCATTTCAACAAGATGAAGCACTCTTGGCGATGGTTGCGCGCCATTCTTTATCCAATGTTCAAGACGAGCAGCGTCAAGTTTTAATTCTGTTTCACCGCCTGTAGCAATTGGGTTGTAAAAGCCAATACGTTCAATATGACCGCTATCGCGTGGCTTGCGACTGTCGGTTACAACAATGCTATAAAATGGACGTTTTTTGGTGCCGCCACGAGATAAGCGTATAACTACCATTGATATTTCCTCTTAAGTTTCAGGGACGTGCCCTTAATTTTTTAGTGAATAAAGTATTAAATAAAATTGCAAAAAATATTGCGAATTTGGCGCATTTTACGCGAAATTTCGCCAGATGAAAAGAATTAAAATTTTTTACATCCCACTGCCTAAATTAAAATGTCGCATCATGTTCATTAATTTGCCGCCTTTAAGACGTTTCATCATTTTTTGCATTTGCTCAAATTGTTTTAGTAGACGATTAATATCTTGAATATCAGTGCCTGATCCTGCTGCAAGACGGCGTTTGTGCGAACCTTTAATTAAGGCTGGAAAGCGTCGCTCCCGCGGAGTCATGGAGTTAATTATGGCTTCCATTTTGACAAATAATTTGTCATTAATCATATCTTTTGCGGTTGAGGGTAATTGACCTATGCCAGGTAATTTGCTGATCAGGCTTTGAATGCCACCCATACTGCGCATTTGTTGTAATTGTTCTTTAAAATCCTGTAAATCGAAAGTTTTACCTTTGAAAAGTTTTTTAGTGAGTTTTTCGGCTTTTTCATGATCGACTTTTTGTTGTACTTCCTCAACTAAAGAAACAATATCACCCATATCAAGAATGCGAGAAGCGATACGTTCCGGATAAAATGGCTCGAGAGCGTGAATTTTCTCACCAGTTCCAATAAATTTTATTGGTTTATCAGTTAAGAAACGCATGGATAAAGCCGCACCACCACGAGCGTCACCGTCAGTTTTAGTTAAAATAATACCAGTCAAAGCCAGTTTTTCATTGAAGGTTTTGGCAATATTTGCGGCATCTTGACCAGCCATACTGTCAACGACAAGTAGCGTTTCAATCGGATTAATAGCTTTTTGCATGTCGACCAATTCGGTCATCATTTCTTCATCGATATGCAAACGACCTGCAGTATCTATCAGGACAATTTCAGCCAACTGTGATTTGGCAGCTTTAATTGCTTGGATTGCAATGTTAATGGGCTTGTCTTTTACGTCACTTAAATAAAAAGGTACATCGATTTGTTTTGCCAATGTTTGTAATTGATCGATAGCAGCTGGACGGTAAACGTCAGCACTGGCAAGTAAAACTTTCTTTTTTTGTGATTCTTTAAGCCAATTTGCCAATTTGGCAATGGTGGTTGTTTTACCAGAACCTTGTAAACCAACAACCATAATAACTGCTGGTGGTTGGGTTTGTAGATTTAGTCCAACGTTACTTTCACCAAGAGTTTTAATAAGTTCGTCATTGATGAATTTGATCAAAACTTCGCCAGGACGCAAGCTTTGCATAACCTCTTGACCGATGGCTTTAACTTGAATTTCATCGGTAAACTGTTTGACAACAGGCAAGGCAACATCAGCTTCAAGTAAGGCAATGCGCACTTGGCTTAATGTTTCTTTGATGTTTTCTTCAGTTAATCGACCACGACCGGTTAAGTCGCGAATAGTTTGTGTTAAACGAGAAGATAGATTTTTGAACATAGTTTAGAAATTTTAAATTTTGAATTATAAATGGATGAATCGCTTTCGCGATGCTAATTATCTAATTATATTGTTAATACTAATATTAAACCGTAGTTTTAGGTTTGAACCTGCGCGTGGATTATAACGTAAGCTAAAGCTTGCGGCTACAGGAAAATACAAAAAATACGGTATGGTCATCTGCAATAAACATTTTATAATACTAATTGTCATGAAGTAATGCATTCATTCAAAATTCATAATTTAAAATTCAAAATTTCTTCAAATGCGTGGTTTTAGTTTCCTTGAAATTTTATTAGCGCTTGCTTTGACAGCGATTTTGGGCGCTATCAGCGTGCCTGCAATCTACGATTTAGTTTGTCGTAATGCAATTTTCACCCGTGTTGATCATATCGTCAATACTTTACAGTTTGCCAGAACGGCGGCGGTTGGGTGTGTTGAACTAGTTATGTTTTGTAAAAGCAAGGACCGAAAACAATGTGAAGATGTTGGTGTTTCCTGGAGTGATGGTCAAATTGTAGTTGCGGACAATGATAGAGGAGAGCAAAAACTTTTGCAGGTTGTGGAAGCTTTACCGGTTGGGGATATTTTGGAATGGCATAGTAATTTTAGCCAAAATGAATCTTTAGGATTTTTGCCATCTGGAACAACAAACGGTCAACATGGCAGTTTTTATTATTGTCCCCTAAATCATCCGCAATATTCGCGAGCTATAATTATTAATGAAAATGGACGGGTTTATGTTTCAGATAAAACGGCTGAGGGGGAAGTTATACGATGTAATAAAGGTTGACTTAAAACGAGTTTTTGTAATACTAGCTTAGTTTGTTAAAGGGACAAAAATGGGGTCGTAGCTCAGTTGGGAGAGCGCTGCGTTCGCAATGCAGAGGTCGGGAGTTCGATCCTCCTCGACTCCACCATTTTAAGTTGAATTTTCTAAAATTAGCCTCGGTGGCACAGTTGGATAGCGCAGTCCCCTCCTAAGGGACAGGTCGGAGGTTCAAATCCTCTCCGGGGCACCAGAACAGCACAATACTTTATGCCAAACTCTATCAATATCGCTGATAACTTATCTGAACTTTTTACCATTCGTGACTTTTTACGTTTTGGTGCCAGTAATTTTAATGCGGCAAAAATTTATTTTGGACATGGGACGGATAATGCTTGGGATGAGGCTGTGGCATTAGTTTTACATGCTTTATCTTTGCCACATGATATTAATCCCAATATACTTGATGCACGTTTAACTTATTCGGAGCGAGAAAATATTTTGCGGCTTTTTTTACGCCGCATCAATGAGCGCGTACCGGTTCCTTATCTAACCCACGAAGCTTGGTTTGCGAGTTTGCCTTTTTATGTTGATGAGCGCGTTTTGATTCCGCGTTCGCCATTTGCCGAAATTATTGAAAAACGGTTTGCGCCTTGGGCTGATGATTTGGAGGTGACGCGAATTTTGGATATCGGTACTGGTTCAGCTTGTATGGCGATTGCTTGTGCTTTAGCTTTTCCTGAAAGTTTGGTTGATGCAGTTGATTTATCGAATGATGCTTTAGAAGTCGCTAAAATCAATGTTGATAAACATAATGTTAGGGGACAGGTACGTTTCTTACAATCGGATGTTTTTTCAGCTCTACCAAATGAAAAATACGATATTATAATCAGCAATCCGCCTTATGTTGGTACTGAAGAAATGCAAACTTTGCCACCTGAATATGCACATGAGCCACGATCGGCGTTGCTGTCTGGGGAACATGGTTTGGATGTGGTAAAGAAAATTTTACAAGAGGCAGCGCAGCATCTTAATTCAGAAGGATTATTGTTTGTAGAAGTTGGTAATAGCGAGGATATACTTGCTGAACAGTTTCCTGAAGTACCGTTTTTGTGGTTAGAATTTGAACGTGGTGGTGGTGGGGTGTTTATGTTGACGAAAGAGCAGCTTAATTTTACAGGAAGTTAAATTATACAATGCACGAATTAAAGAATGAACGAATTTTTGGATTGCTTCGCGGTGTTGTTTTTATTGTGTAATGAAAGTTTACTAATTTTAGTAACTTCTCAAAAATCATTAGTAAATCACAAAAATAATGTAGCCGTAAGTCCGTAGCCGCAAGCTTTAGCTTGCGTCTTTATTGTTGCGTACATACATGATTTAACTCGTATTTTAGCGCAGGCTAAAGCCTGCGGCTACGGAATTATGATTAGAATATCCTGATTTTTTGAGAGTCTATCAATTTTTTAAAGGTAAAAAAACATGAAACTATGCAATTTTAATATTGGTCTTGATCAGCCGTTGTTTTTGATTGCTGGTCCTTGTGTTATCGAATCTGAGCAGTTAATGCTCGATACTGCGGGGCAACTTAAGGAAATTACCGAACGACTGGGAATTAACTTTGTTTATAAATCTTCTTTTGATAAAGCTAATCGCTCTTCACATGAGAGTTTTCGTGGTTTGGGTATGGAAAAGGGGCTGCAAATTTTAGAAAAAGTTAAAAAACAGTTTAATTTGCCCATTTTAGTTGATGTGCATGAAGATACGCCGCTTAATGAGGTTGCTGCTGTGGCGGATGTTTTGCAAACCCCGGCTTTTTTGTGCCGTCAGACTAATTTTATTCAACGTGTTGCTGCTCTCGATAAGCCGGTAAATATTAAAAAGGGACAATTTTTATCGCCATGGGAAATGAAAAATGTGGTCGCCAAAGCCCGTGCGGTTGGTAATGAAGAGATTATGGTCTGTGAGCGCGGTTTTTCTTTTGGTTATAATAACCTTGTTGTTGATATGCGCTCTTTGGCAGTTATGCGCGATACTGGTTGCCCGGTTATATGCGATGTTACCCACGCAGTGCAATTGCCAGGCGGTTTGGGCAATGCTACGGGAGGGCAGCGTGAATTTATTCCCGTAATAGCTCGTGCCGCAGTCGGGGTTGGCATTGCCGGAATCTTTATAGAAACCCATCCTGATCCTGATAAAGCCTTAAGTGATGGACCAAACTCCGTGCCACTTGCAAAAATGGCTGGGTTATTAGAAATATTACGCGATTTGGATGTGGTGGCGAAAAAAAAATTATTGTTTGATTTTTAATATCTTCTCTATTTCCAAGCGGGTAGCATCTATTGCATCAAATAATTTTTTGTATATCTGCTGGATATTTTCAGCATTTATTTCCTTTTTTTCCAAAGTTGAAAGTGCTTTTTGTAATTTTGTTGCCCCGCAATAGCTGCAAGCACCTTTTAGATTATGCAAAATAGCGTATATTTTTTTAAAATCTTTATTTTTTTCAATATTTTTTAAATCTTTTTTTACGACTGAGAATTTGTTGAGCAATTTCTTCAATAAAACGTTAACCAATTCTTTGTTCTTATGCAGACGCATAGCAAAATTTAAATTAATATCTTTTTTCTTTGTCTTTGCTTTTGCGATATGTCTTGGCAACCATTTTTTCACAATGTTAGTGACTTTTTCTACTGAAATTGGCTTGATTAAGAAATCGCTCATTCCAGCAGCAATACATTCTTCTTTCTTGCCCAAACCGTGTGCCGTCAATGCAATAATTGGTGTTTTACAACCTTGAGCGCGCAAATAAATAGTCAATTTTTTACCGTCCATATCTGGTAGTCCTAAATCCATAAAAATAAGGTCATATTTTTTGTTTTTGCTAATGCGTATAGCGGCGTTGCCGTTAGAGGCTATATCTAATAAACAACCAAATTTTTCTTTTAAAATATCTTGCTCGACTAATTTGGCAATTTGATCATCTTCGACTAATAATACTCTAGTTTTTGGCAGTTGAGGGATTTTGAGTGTGGTTTGATTGATACTTACTGATTCTTCTAGCGATTCATTGGCTAAGCATTTTTTATATGGAATTAAACAGGTAAAAGTTGTTCCTTTACCCAACTCACTCTCAACATATATTTCGCCACCCATTTCGTTGATAAATTGTTTCACTACCCTAAGCCCTAAGCCAGAACCTGTATAGTGATTTTCACTGGATGGAGAAAGGCGGGAAAATTTTTCAAAAACTTCGTTCTGTTTATCTTTAGGAATGCCGATTCCTGTATCGGCAATTAGTGTTTTTATAGTGAATGTCTTTTTTTTATTTTCGGTAAGATTAACATTTATAGTAACTTTGCCTTTTTTTGTAAACTTTACGCTATTGCCGATTAAATTTAATAAAATACGATAAGTTCTGAAGTCATCCCCGATTAAAAATTCAGGAATATTAGCTGCGATTTTAGTTTCTAGCTTCAAGTCTTTCATTTTGGCGATTGGGACTTCTAAATTTACTACGTTTTGAATGATTCTACGTAAACTAAATCTTTTTTCTAATAAAGGCGCTTGACCATCCTCGATACTGTGAAATTCCAATATTTCTGTTAAAACAGTTAAAAGTTGTTCTGCAGAATTTGCCAGTAACTCAAGGTTTTCTTTTTTTGTGGGCTCAGTTTCGGTCGATGCTAGCAATGCAGTTAATGACGCAATTCCGGAGGCAGGAGTGCGAATATCGTGCTCCATGTTGGCGATAAATTGGGATTTGGCTTGGTTGGCTATCTCCAGTTGCTCTTTAGCTTCACGTAGTTCATTTTCTGCTTTTTTGCGATCAGTTATGTCACTGAAAATCCCTATAACACCAATAACTTTCCCTTCCGTATTTTTTAAAGGCATTTTATGGGTTAAAAGCGCAGCCTGAGAACCATCGGCATAGCGCATCGTCTCTTCTATATTTAATTTAGGACAGCTGGTAAGCATAACATCCAGATCGTCAGTGCGATACTGGTCAGCCTGTACCTTTGTCCACGGTAAACCATAATCAGATTTGCCAATTATACTATCTACAGTTTCATTAGCCACTTTGGCAAAGTTAGCATTGCATCCTAAAATCTTTAAATTTTGGTCTTTCCAAAAAACATAGCCGGGAATATATTCCATAATACAACGTAAATAATTAGCAGTGTCTTTTTGTTTATTTTCAATTTTTTTGAGCGCAGTAATATCTTGACCAACTGCAACCACATAAGCAGTTTTTTGTTTTTGATCAATAATTTTATTGATTTTCCAGGAAATAATTCGTTCCAGCTGTGTTTGATCTATTATCGATGTTTCGTAAACACAGCTCAAAGAATCAGACAGTTTTGGTAAAGTTTTTTTTAAGATAAAAGGCGTGATTTCCTGATTTTCACAAAGTTTAAAATAATTCTTTTTTACAACTCGTTGTGCTTTCCATCCATACAAACACTCAGCGGAGGCATTTAGGGCCAAGATATCTCCTTTCATTGAGATAACAAGAACCACATCCTGTACATGAGTCATTAATAGTTTTAAAAGTGTATTTTGATCCATGTTCACTCTTCTGGTCTTATTTAAACTAAATGTGTTGTTGTATAGAACTTTCGTGTTGATCAGAATCATCGGAACAAACAGAATTTTGTGATGACAAATGTTCTCTTGTAGTTTTATAGCTAATACACCCTGTTTCTGATGATATAAACGATATATCTGCAGATCTATTGCTTTTATCGGAAAAGGATGGGGATAAAGATCGTACTGATGCTGAAGCGGGTTTATTCTCATGAGAAAGAAATCCTACTAACCTCACAACGGCTCTTTCAGCAAACTCAATATCATTGATTGCGGCATTCACCCTTTCAAGTGAAATTGCTGAATCTAAGTTTGTTTCAATTGCACTAAAAAGTGCCTGATTAGCTTTTTCATCGTGCCAATTGCTTGTTGCATCAAACATCGATAGGGCATTTAACGGCAAAAGAATACATACAGGAGCAGGTTTGGTTATGCTAGCCAGATATGCTGCATTAGCTTTCTCTGCTATATATCGCCCAATTTGTTTACTCTGTTCCTCGTTGGTTCTTACCACTGTTACTGCCTTGTTGCATACTTTAAATAGCCCACCAGGAAAATGGCTTTTTGCTGTATCAAGGTCGTTAAAATTAATCATGTCAACACAACCTGGAACAATCACCCATGGAACATGTGCAGCAGCAGGAGCGTTCATTCGCTTAGGTCCCGCGCTAAATACTCCCCCACATATGAAATCTGCTACTTCATGTGTGGTAATATCCAAAACAGCCTGAATTTCCCCCCTTTTTACTAACTTTTCTAAATTTTTTCCTCCTGTGCCTACAGCATGAAAAACCATGGTGCGATAACCGCGTTGTTCCAATAATTCCTGACAACGTTCTACGCAGGCAGTTGTATTACCAAACATGGTAATCCCGATAGTTATTTGGTTATTAGGGCGAACCATTTTGTATTTTCGAGGAGTTGGTAAACATGCGAAATTACGTGCTTCATTAGAACAAACCAAATCAACGCCTTGGTCATAGGAGGTGGAACTCCATGGATTAACGCCCCCAACGTCGGTTATACATGGCACTAAAGTAATATTATTTGCTTTTCCATACACCCAATTTTCATGCTGTGCTACTGTAGATATACAAATTTTCCGCATTACCACTGGTAGTTTGCGCATAGCTTTAGTAATTACTTCAGTGCCATTAGTACCACCTATCCCAATTACACCGGCAACATTCCAAAACGTACATAATGATAAAATTTTATCTTTTAAACCATTTTTTATAGCTAATACTGCCTTTGGTCGATCTTGCTCCTTCCATAAATCCCCCAAATCAAAACCAGTGCCTTGAAGCAAAAATTCTGGTGTAATATCAATCGGGAAAGAGCAATTTTTTGGTGTTGATATTCCCGTATTAATAGCTAAAACATCAAAACCATGCTGAATAATCTTTTGATATAAATACTGATAATCCTGCCCTTTGGTATCAAAAGCACCGATCATGGCTATAGTTGGAAACTCTAGCATTTCAAAGCGTTGTTTCCCTGGATATAAATTCCAGTCTATTCCTTTATATGCCAAGGCTAGCGAAATTGCCCATTGTAATTGAGTCGGATTTTGAATTGCTGCAGGTCTAATAGATCGGAATAAAGCAAGTTCTTGCACGATTTTTCTTGCCACTGCAGCGTCTGAACCGGAAAAAATCTCGGAAAATTTTTTAAATAATATGAAAGAAAACAGTATTGATGGTGAACGCCCAAGTCCGGCAGCACAATGTAAAGCTACTCTTGCCGGATCTATTTCATCCGCGATTTTATGCAATATATTAACATCTTCGGGAGTAAGTACAGCAATGTTATGATCAGGGACATTGGGTAATTGATAAACTGTTAATGTTTTTTCTAGCATTCCACTTGGACTATTTTTTTTAATCCGCAAACTAAATTGATTAATATTTTTTGTGGATGAAGCAAGTTGTGAACTAACTTCATATTCTTGATATTGATAAGAGTGTGAGAAATAATCAACAAATTGCGAATTTATATCTTGTGGTTTTCCAGCAGGATCACCCACCACTATTAATGTGTCAATTATACAACATTCATTTTCATTAAAACAAATATCAGTAAAAAAATTCCTCAATGACGTAATATTTAGCGGATTTGGACCTTCACAAACTGTATAGCCCTCATATTGATTAGCGTTATAATTAGGAAAAAGAAGGTTTTTATAGGCTGGAAAATCCTGGCAACGACAATCTGTTCTGACTCTCGGATCATGTGAAAAATATAATCTTCGTATTGCTTTATTTTCAGAGCCATTTGTAAAATATTTGACGTTCGAAAACAAATCATTAAATACTTTTTCCTCACAAAAGCGTTGTTGTAAAATATCTAAAATAGACATAAAGCACCTCAAAAAATCAAATTATATAAACTGATAAATTTCGGATACATCAGTTTTATGAAATTTTGACCAACGTAATAAAATGTTCAGATCGAAATCTAATGGTAAGGAATGGAAACCCGCTGCAAATTTTTTCGTTAATAATAAATCAATAGCGGCATTATGGGCATAAAAAATGGGGTCTAAAAATTCCACCAGCGTAGGTTCTTCCAGAATAAAATTTAATGGTTTTTTGTTTGCTAATACATCTTCAGCTAAGAAATTTTCCCCGAACTCATCTTCTGTGCCCATATTAACTTTATAGCCATCAGAAATATCTTGTCTGGAAAAATATTTGGAAACTACTCCTGGTACACCCGTTGCAGTAATAACACAAAACGCTTCTTTTAAATGTTTTTTTATCGACCCCAAGTCTTCGTTAATTGACAAAGCCTGAAAATTTTCCAATCGTGCTCGATTAAGCGCTTCATTATCCATTTCTATAATGATTATTGGGCTGCATTGCATTTTTTTTAATTCCCGAACTATACCATGACCAACTTTGCCATAACCAAAAACTACAAATTTTTTACCGGCTAAATCTTCTTTTACTAAACAGTTAAATGCTCTTTTAAATCCATCTCCAGTTCCATATAATGTTTCTAATTTTTTTACGTAGCTTTCATCTACAGATATAACAGGATATCGATTCTGTTTTTCAAAAATTACTTTTCCTGATTGAGTTTGTTCAATCGCACCAATACGTGGGTGCACAATATTAGCCAAGCCAGCACCACAATCCAAAAGAATATCGAAATCGTCTTTTAAATCATTGATTTTGGTGATATTTACCCCATGTTCATGTAAAATTTCTATAACATCGGGGCTGGCTTGCAGTGAATCTGTAACGGTTATTGTCAACGAAGCGCCAGAAAGCAATAAGGGGGCTAGCTTGCAAATAGAAGATAGCGTGAGATGGTTGTTATGTACTATTTTTAGCCCAGAATAAGGTTTATGTTTTTTAAAATACTCTACAGATTCAGCCATGAATGGCATTCTTGCGGCTGGGAATTTAGTAAAGCCATACTCGGCTAGGGTTGAAATACTCATATGTTTATGTAAGTACAAAATATACGGTTATTTTTAACATTCAATTCAAAATATTAACGAACCATAAGGATAACTGTAAAATTTAATTATATAAAAAATAGTACTTTGTTCTTTATGAAATTTTCTAATTTTTTTTATTATACTATATTTTTTTGAAATTTACATTAATTTTAGATGTTAACATATTCTTTTCATTAAAAAAGTAAGGTTGAAAAATCTGACAAAGATATTAAAATTAAGTAATTCGCAACTTTTGTGACCTGTTGGTTTTATGTCATTTAAAAGACAAATTTGTAATTGTAAAATTTTCTTATGCTATATTTAAAAAACATCATCGAAATTGGATTTGGCGCGGGGATTTTTGTCAATGCGTTCTTGTTTGTGCCACAGATAATTCAGCTTTTGCGGGTAAAAGACGCCAAAGAATTGTCGTTATTTACGTTTAGTGGTTTTTGTTTGATTCAAGTTTTTGTAATTTTGCATGGATTTATCAATCAAGACTATTTATTAGTAGTAGGATATTCTGTGAGTTTGGTAATGTGCGGGCTAGTGACGGGGTTGATTATTTTTTATCGGCTACAGAAAAAAAGAAAAATGGCAAAATCTGTAAAAACTCGTAGTCGCAAGTTACGTAGCCGCAAGCTTTAGCTTGCGTCTTCATTATTGCATATGTATATGATTTAACACGTATTTTAGCGCAGGCTAAAGCCTGCGGCTACGGAATCACAATTTGTAATACCTTAACTTTTTGAGATATTACAGCTTTTGTTTACTAACATATTGATTTATATAATAATTTAATTTACATATCTTTGATTGCAAATGGCTAATTATTAATTCAAAATATCTTGAGAATTATCACGCAGTGATTCATTAATTTAAAATTTATAATTCAAAATTTATAATTTTCTTTATGCTTCCAATAGTTTCCGACATTCTTTTAACCCCTAACGGTCTTGGTGTCGAAGACGTTAATCGCTTATTGCAACGTTCAATGGATGGGGCGATTGATGCAGCAGATATATATTTTCAGCATATGCAAGATGAGTCTTGGGTTTTGGAAGATGGGTTGGTTAAAAATACATCTTTTGGAATTAACGAAGGGGTTGGTGTTCGGGCTATTAGTGGAACAAAAACAGGTTATGCATATTCTGAAGGAATAAGTCTGCCAGCTTTAAAAGAGGCTTCTAGAGCGGCGCGCAGCATTGCTGATGCAGGTCAGAATGGGGTTATTCCAATTCAGTCAAGGATTTTACCGGTATCTTCAATTTTATATTCACAAGCTAATCCTTTACTTGATTTAAATGTTGATGAAAAGGTTGCTTTTTTGCATAGACTTTATGAAGAGGCTCTTTTGCAAGATCGTCGCGTAACACATGTTTATGTTAGTTTGAATGGTTGTTATGAATTAATTTTAGTTGCCGATTCAGAAAATGGTTTACAAGCAGATATTCGACCATTAGTGCGCTTATCGGTCAATGTAGTTGTTACTGATAAGGAACGAAGCGAAAGTGCATCCGCTGGTGGTGGAGGGCGGTTTGGTTATAAATTTTTTTTAGAAAATGATAGAGGCTTGAGATATGCGCGCGAGGCAGTGCGCGTTGCTTTAGTTAACTTGCATGCTATACCTGCACCAGCTGGAATTATGCCGGTAGTTTTGGGACCAGGTTGGCCTGGTATCTTATTACATGAGGCAGTAGGGCATGGTTTGGAGGGTGATTTTAATCGCAAAGGTAGTTCAGTTTTTGCAGGTAAAGTTGGACAACGTGTGGCTAGTCCAATATGTACTGTTATTGATAAAGGTAATATTCCCAATGGGCAGCGCGGTTCTTTGCATGTCGACGATGAAGGTACGCCAACACAAGAGACGGTGTTGATTGAAAACGGAATTTTATGTGGTTATATGCAAGATAAGCTCAATGCGCGGCTGATGGGGGTGAAATCTACAGGTAATGGGCGGCGCGAGTCTTATGGCTCAGTTCCTATTCCACGTATGACAAGTACTTATATGTTGGCAGGATCCCATTCACCTGAGGACATTATCGCTTCGGTGGAAAAGGGGATTTACGCGGTTAATTTTAGTGGGGGACAAGTAGATATTACCTCGGGTAACTTTGTTTTTACTACAAGCGAGGCTTATTTGATCGAACATGGCAGGATTACACGTCCGATTAAAAACGCAGCATTAATTGGCAGTGGGCAAGAGGTGTTGACTAAAGTATCAATGATTGGCAATGATTTAGCTTTTGATCCAGGAGTTGGCACTTGTGGCAAAGATGGACAGTCTGTAGCTGTTAATGTTGGACAGCCTACTATTAAAGTCGATGAATTGACAGTGGGTGGGACGGATTAGTGTTGCAAACACGTATGCAGGCTTTATCTTGCGCATAAATTAGCGTCAAACAAGTAAGCCCGATTCACATGCAAAAGATCAGTGTGTCCAGCCCTGGGTTGGCTTTTGAAATTTTATGATTAAGAGAACATTTAGTTAAAAAACCGTAATTATTGATGTTTTTTTTGACGGAACTTAAATGTTTACTAAAATTCTGTAATATCTTTCTTGACGTGCTCGATGGCTATTGGTATTTTAATAGCACAAGTTTCCTTAAGTGCTTTCTTATGTCGTGAAATTAAGTTTGCGGCTATTAAAACACTTAATTTTATTAATTTTTTAATGGATAGAGGAGTTCGCAATGAATAAAACAGAATTAGTCAGTGCTATTGCAAAAAAAGCAGACATTTCCAAAACAGCAGCAGCATGCGCTCTTGATGCTGTAATGTCAGCTATCACTGAAACTTTGGCGAAAAAAGATTCAGTTGTATTGGTTGGTTTTGGTTCTTTCTCCACCAGCAAGCGTAAAGCACGTACTGGTCGTGATCCACGTAGCGGTAAAGCTATTAATATTCCAGCCAGAACTGTTCCTAAATTTAAAGCTGGTAAACAGTTAAAAGATGCGGTCGATAAAAGCAAAAAATAAGTAGTTTTTATTGCCTTAATGCCCCAATCGCAAGGTTGGGGCATTTTTATTGTTTTAATGTCAGATTTTTTTAGAGCCTTTAAGTTAACGCATTGATTTATAAGTAAATTTAATTTATATATCTTCAAAGAACAAAAGCCACACAATGGATTGGTTAATTTCAAGTTTTATAAATTAAATATTATTTAATAAGACAGTGTGTATAGTTTGATTTATGGGTGCTTAGCTCAGTTGGTAGAGCTTCGCCTTTACACGGCGGAGGTCGGGGGTTCGAGACCCTCAGCACCCACCACTTGTAAATTGGTAATTTATAATTTAGAATCCATCACTTAACTTATAACGGAGCGGTAGTTCAGCTGGTTAGAATGCCTGCCTGTCACGCAGGAGGTCGCGGGTTCGAGTCCCGTCCGCTCCGCCATTTTGATATGAATGCGATATAATTTAGGGACGAGAACCCAAAGGGTTCGACTAAATCAGCACGATAGCTGATTTAGAATGCGAGCTTGCGAGCAGCCCGCAGGGTGAGCATCAGGAAGATGCGAATAATCCCGTCCGCTCCGCCATATATTTTTGTTTTTTCATTCCCATCATTTGTCAATTATCAGATTATCTTTTTAAAAGGAATTTATTTGGTAACTTTGGAATCTGTGTGTAAAATCAAGCAAACGTTAATCAAAATTAATTTCATTTCTTTATGATGTGAAATTAATTCAAAATTTTCAAAGAGGTTTTTATGTTGCAAAGTATGCGTGAACGTACGCAGGGTATTATTGCTGGTGTGATAGTTGCATTAATTTGTTTAACTTTTGCTTTGTGGGGCATTCAAAATTATTTGCACGGAAGTGAAGCGACTGATGTTATTGCTAAAGTTAACGGTGTGAAAATTACGCAAATGGAATTTAAAAACGCTTATGAGAGGGCGCGTCAACAAATGGTTGCTCAATCAGGTAAACAATTTGCTTTGGACCAGGATGCGCAGCAACAGTTTAAAAAAGAGGTTTTGCAAAAGATTATTCAAGATCAGGTTTTATTGCAAGAAGCTAAAAATCTTGGTTTTGCAGTTGGTGACCAACAATTGCAAATTACAATTACGCAATTGCCAATTTTTCAAGTCAGCGGTAAATTTTCTTATGAGCGCTACCAACAACTTTTAAATAACATGCTTTATTCTGAAGATGGTTTTTTTAAGGAAATGCGTAATGTTTTGTTGTTAGCTCAATTGTCTAGCGGTATTCAAAGTAGTGCTTTCGTTTTACCTGGTGAAGTGGAAACAGCTTTGCAATTGCAGCAGCAAAAACGGGCGATTGGCTATTTTCTTTTGCCATCGGATCATTTCTTTTCTCAGATTAAATTAACTGTGGGCGATATTCAGGATTATTATCAGAAAAATCATGCGGAATTTATGACTCCAGAAAGTGTGAGCATTGAGTATTTGCAGTTATCGACTGATCAATTGACTAATAAGCTCGATGCAGCTCCCGTTGATCAGTTGCAACAATTTTATAAAGATAATATTGCCAGTTATTCGCAACCAATGCGTTGGCAGTTGGCGAGAATATTATTAAAGCAGGCGGTTAATGTGAGCGCGAAAGATATTGCCGCTAATAAATCTAAATTAGAACAGTTTGCCAAAAAAGCACAAACCGGCGGCGATTTTAGTAAGTTGGCACCAGCGCAACTTACCAGTATGTCGGTAACGCATAGTGAGATACCTGCGGATTTGGTACAAGAAGTAGAGAAATTAAAACCCGGACAAATTTCGCCGCCATTTCAAAGTAAGGATGGTTATAACTTAGTGAAAGTGATTGGGGTGATACCAGCCAAATCATTGCCTTTTGTTCAGGTTCGCGAAAAAGTGCAAAAGGCTTTTGTACAACAAAAAATGATGCAACTTTTTTCGGCACAAAATGATAAATTGGCTGATCTTACTTATACTAATTCTGATAGTTTGGAACCAGCCGCCAAAGAGCTAGGTTTGGTAGTGCAAAAAACTGAACTTTTTGCTCGTTCTGGTGGTAAATCTGGGTTAACTGCGGACCAAAAAATAGTTAAGGCAGCTTTTAGTGATGCGGTTTTGAATCAGGGTTATAACAGCAATGTTATTGAAATTAGCCCGGGCAATGTAATAGTGCTGCGTTTAAAACAACATGAATTGTCTAAGGCGCGTAGTTTGGAAGAAGTACGATCATTGATTGAGCAAAGGCTAAAGGATATTAAGGCACGTAAAATGGCGGAAGATCTTGGGATTGATTTGGTTAAAGCCTTACAAAATAAGGCTGTTCCAGCAGAATTAGCTAAACGTTACAATTTGGTTTGGCAAGCAGCCCCTGTTTTAGACAGACAAGACGCCAAATTGCCACCTGAATTGGTGCGAGCTGCTTTTTCTTTGAGTAAACCATCGGCAGCGACAGTAGTTGCATTGAGTAAGGGCGGTATAGCTGTTGTGTTCCTTGATAAAATTCTTGCAGCTGATCTTAAGCAGGTTATAGCCAAACAACGCCAGGATTTACAAAACAATCTTGAATCTAAATTTGGTGAATATGACTATACAACTTTGCGCAACACATGGTTGAAAAATGCTGCAGTGGAAAAGTTTAGTGCTAATGAAGGAGTTGCTGAATGAATGACAAAATCGGCATGAGGTCAGATTTTGAACGGCTGAAAGCCGATCCCGAAGGGGCTAGAAACAGGAAGTTTTGAGTAACGAATGAAGGAAGGAATGTAGGAGTTTTAAATATTATAGTCGTACTTGGCGTTAGAATGCACACAGATATGTAAATTAAATTGCTATATTTTTCAATAGGTTATTTTTCAATTTGATAAATTCTCAAAAAACTCTTGAAAATCACCAAGATCCCGTAGCCGCAAGTTTTAACTTGTGTGGTAGATATTGTGCATATATACAAGTTAACGCGATTATATCGCAGGCTAAAGCTTGCGGCTACGAAACCTGCGGCGACGGAATCATAATTTAAATACTATAATTTTTTTAGATATTACGTTTATGTGTTGGAATTAAAAGTAATCGTCACAAAGTGACACATACATTCCTTCATTCTTTAATTTTTTTAATTCATTCATTATTTTCAGAGGATTTATGTTAGATATCAAAAGCTTACGCAATAATATTGAAGCAGTTGCAGAGATTTTAAAAACGAAGCGTGGTTTTATTTTAGACGTTGATACGTTTAATCGCTTGGAAAGTGAACGCAAAACTTTGCAAACGGATCTGCAGAATTTACAAAACGAACGCAATGCGCGCTCGAAAAAAATCGGTATTGCCAAAGCTAAAGGCGAAAGTGTTGAACAATTATTTGCCGAGGTTGGCGATTTGGGCGAGCGCTTAAAAGAAAAAGAAGAACGTTTCAATGTGTTACAAATGGAAATGCAAGCTTTACTTTTAAATATTCCTAACGTTCCTCACTTTTCAGTTCCTGATGGTAAAGATGAAGAGGATAATGTCGAAGTGCGTAAAGTTGGCGAGCCGCGTCAATTTAATTTTAAACCTTTAGACCATGTGGAATTGGGTGAAAAGTTGGGGATGCTTGATTTTGCTCGAGCGGCAAAACTTTCAGGAACGCGTTTTGTGGTGATGTACGAAGGACTTGTTCAATTGCAACGGGCTTTGATTAGCTTTATGTTGGATTTGCATTGCACCGAACATGGTTATCGTGAAGTTTATGTTCCATATTTGGTCAATGAAGCGAGTATGTATGGTACGGGGCAATTTCCCAAATTTCGCGCCGAGCAATTTCAAATTGCTGGTGATTTTGATTTAAATTTAATACCGACCTCCGAAGTGCCAGTCACAAATCTTGTTCGTGATGAAATTTTGGCAGAGGAAGATTTGCCGTATAAATATGTTTCTCATACACCATGTTTTCGTGGTGAGCCAGGAACTTATGGTAAGGATACCCGTGGCATAATCCGTTTGCATCAATTTGAAAAAGTTGAATTGGTGCGTATCGAAAAACCTGAAAATTCTTATGCGGCTTTGGAAGAATTAACACGCAATGCGGAAACCGTTTTGCAAAAATTAGGTTTGCCATATCGAGTCATGGCTTTATGTGGCGGCGATATGGGTTTTTCTTCAGCTAAAACTTATGATATTGAAGTTTGGTTGCCGGGACAAAATAAATATCGGGAAATTTCTTCATGCAGTAATTTTGAAGATTTTCAGGCGCGACGCATGCAGGCGCGTTGGCGTAATCCAGTTACGGGTAAACCTGAATTAGTGCATACCATAAATGGTTCAGGATTGGCGGTTGGTCGTACTTTAGTTGCAGTTATGGAAAACTATCAGGATGAACAAGGAAATATCCATGTTCCGGAAGTTTTGTGGAAATATATGAATCATAATTTGCCAGGAAATCAAATTATAGGTCGACAGGAAGTCGAAAAAAGCAAATGTCAACAGACTACCCTAAGCTAACAATTTTTCTAGAATATATTGTTGTTCCGCCTCTTTGAGATATGGATGCATTGGCAGACTTAAGACTTTATTGGCTACTGTTTCAGAGATAGGTAAGTGTACATTCTTATATTCTTCGGCAAAAACGGCTTGTTTATGCAATGGAACGGGGTAGTGGACTGCAGTAGGAATGTCAGATTTCTTCAGTTTTTCTTGTATAAAGTCACGATTATCTACTTGAATGGTATATTGCGCATAAACACAAGTATTGAAAGGTTCAATATATGGTGTCTGAAAATGGTTTTGTAACAGTTCATTATATCTTTGCGCTACTTTTTGTCTTAAGATAATTTCTTCAGGGAAAATTATTAATTTAGCTAATAAAATCGCTGCTTGCATAGTATCAAGACGACCATTGATTCCAATGCGGACATGATGATAGCGGCGATCTTGTCCATGATCGCGTATTTGTTTAAGAACCTGTGCCAAATTATCATCATTTGTAAAACAGGCACCACCATCGCCATAGCAACCAAGCGGTTTGGCAGGATAAAAACTGGTTGCAGCAATAGTCGTCAAGCCACAGGATTGTTTGTTTTTATAGGTGGCGCCAATGCTTTGTGCGCCATCTTCTAAAACTGGTAAGTTATATTTTTTTGCAATGGCATTGATAGCGTCGAAATCAGCACATTGACCATACAAGCTAACTGGCAAAATTAATTTGGTTTTGTTGGTTATGGCAGCTTCAATTTTAGCGGGATCTATGTTGTAAGTGCGCGGGTCTATATCAACGAAAACTGCTTTTGCGCCGAGCAAAGCTATTGTTTCGGTGGTGGCAAAAAAAGAAAATGGTGTTGTGATTACCTCATCGCCGCTTTTTATTCCCAAAGCCATCATCGCCATTAATAAAGCATCGGTTCCATTGCCCGCTGTAATGCAGTGCTTGGCGCCAACAAAATGCGCCAACTTTTCTTCTAATTCTTGCGATTCTGGTCCCATGATATATTTACCATGTTGTAAAACTTTCATTAATCGCGCTTGAACGTCTGCTTCGATGCGGAGGTATTGTGAGTTAAGATCAGTGAATTGCATAAATAAAACCTTAGAAGTTGTGTTGAAAAATTTAATATTTATTTTTATAATAGATTGATTTTTAAAGCAATTTTATTTATATAAAATGAATAAGTGCTTTATTTTTTAGTTGCGTATGATACTACTGTTTTTGGTAAAAAGCATTTATTTTATATTGTTGGAACTGTCTTAGCTATTACTATTTTATGCGATGCCGTTTAGTAAGATTATGAGTTGATCTTATCTAGCTAAAACTAGCTGTTTACGGTATATTATGTGACATAAATATTGAGTATTTTAAATTTAAATAAAGAGAGAGGTAAGCATGAATAAGGAAAGTACAATAAATTTCGTCAATACTTATTGGGATGAGAATATTATTCCTAACTTGAGTAAGTTTATTAATATTCCATGCAAATCAATGCCTTTTGATCCAGCTTGGCAAGAAAACAAATATCTTGACCAAGCGGCGCATTTGATTGCAGATTGGGCAAAAGCACAAAATATTGAAGGCTTGGTTGCAGATGTTGTGACATTGGAAAATTGTGCGCCGTCTTTATTTATCGATATTCCTGGACAAATAGATAAAACCGTATTGTTTTATGGGCATATCGACAAAATGCCGGAAAGCGAAGGTTGGGATGCAGGCTTGGAACCTTGGAAAGCTGTATTGCGTGGCGAGAATCTTTTTGGACGTGGCTCGGTGGACGATGGTTATCCGCCTTACCTTGCTATTGCTGCCATTAAAGCTTTGCGTGAACAAAAAATCGCTCACCCGCGTTGTGTGATTTTTCTTGAAAGTGGTGAAGAATGTGGTAGTCCATATTTTGATCAATATTTGGATCACTTTAAAAATCGTATTGGCGCCCCTGGTTTAATAGTTTTCCCTGATTCTGATGCTGATAAAGAGCGTTTATTGAGTACTAATTCATTGCGCGGTCTTGTCGATGGTGTGTTGAGTGTGGAGGTGCTGAAAAGTGGGGTGCATTCGGGTACGGCTAGCGGTATTGTTCCATCAACTTTCCGTATTTTGCGCCAACTATTGGATAGAATTGAAGACCAAAATACGGGAGCAATTTTAATAGAATCCGCTAATGTTGTAATACCGCAATTTTATAGAGATAAAGCTAAAGAAGTTGCAGCTGTTTATGGCAACAGTATTTATGAAAATCTTTCTATGTTGGAAGGATGTCAACCGGTCAATGGGGATCTTGTAGAATTGATTTTAAATTCCACCTGGCGGCCAACACTTTGCGTTATTGGCGCTGAAGGTTTGCCAACATTACAGGATGCGGGCAATGTTTTACGTGCTTGTACTAAAGTAAGGCTTAGTTTGCGTTTACCTCCCGGTGTTAATGCCGCTTCAGTTATAGAAGAAGTGAAACAAAAACTGGAATCTAATCCGCCTTATGGGGCACATGTTAAAGCTGAATTTTCCCCATCGTCACACTCTGGTTGGTGTGCGAAAGAGGATGATGCAATTAAGTTTGATAATTTATTGAGTGAAATTGCAAAAATATATTATCCAAAAGGCTTTCTTTCTTCTGGAGTTGGTGGAGGAATTGGTCCTGTAACATCTTTAGCGAAAGTATACCCAGAGGCGCAAATTTGGATAACTGGATTGCTTTTGCCTGAGTCAGGAGCGCATGGTCCTAACGAATGTTTGCACATTCCAACTGCTAAAAAACTAACCTGTTGTTTGGCACATTTGTTGCAGGAATACTTTAATGAATGAATCACTTCGCGATGGTTAAATAATTCTAAAATGTTAGGTTGTGAAAATATTATGAATAAATGGTTTGTAGATAATTCGACAAAAGAAACTATAAAAATTATTCCAGTTGTTACGGAAAATTTTGTTGCATGGTTGAAGGAGCAAGCTGAGCCTGTGCGTAAATGGATCGAATTGAACAGTTTTACGGCAAAGTCTGGCGAATATTGTTTAATTTTGGAAAAAAACCATGTTGCATTAAATTATGTTTTGCTTGGAGTGGCTGATGCTGATGACGATTGGGCTTTTGGAGATTTGGCGCGAAAATTACCTATTGGTGTCTACGAAATTTTAGCCAAAGATTGGAGTGTTGAACAATTAGAAAGAGCTACAATCGCTTGGGGCTTGGGCAGTTATTGTTTTGCTAAGTATAAAAAAACCGAAGAACTGCGTACTAGTTTATTTTTACAAAATTCTTTAAATCGAGATTATGTAATTAATTTTGTTGAGGCAATTTGTTGGGCACGGGATTTGATTAACATGCCTAATCACGATTTAGGTCCTGAAGAATTAACTGTTG